>ENA-UOOR01000628-UOOR01000628.1-fermentation-metagenome-genome-assembly--contig:-NODE-628-length-48477-cov-61.666949_pt1 | contig 48477 bp, 45 predicted proteins | sample MGYA00245780_ERZ724029 | MGnify/ENA primary metagenome ERZ724029 (study PRJEB28704, sample SAMN03018315) | fermentation metagenome | biome: anthropogenic terrestrial biome; feature: soil; material...
AACTTGAGGGAAGGAAGGTGCAGTTTTTGCCCTTTCTTCTTTCAAGAAATATGAAATATTACACCTTAAAGAATGTGGGATTTTGTCCAAACGAAGTAATCCACTTCAATCTGGTTCGGGTAAAACAACATTGATCCGAATAATTCTAGGACTATATCCTGTTTATGAAGGGCAAATCATACTAGATGGCAACCCCCTACCCAACTCTCAACTCATAAGATGATGGTTATGACCTCAAAGTGATTGTGAATGTTGGGCAGATAAGTTAGAATCCAGAAAACGTATATATATGTATGAGATTTGTGTTAAGCTCGGGGAAAAAAGTTCTTGACCGATTTAGCATACTGCCCAAATTTGGCACGTATAGCATAAGTATATATTACAAAGGAGGCTAAGATTATGAAACTGGATGCACTTAGTATAATCTATCGAGCGACAAAGCTATTTGTTGACTCTAACAATGAGAAGACAGCAGGGGAAATGGGTCTTATGAATGATCTTTGTGCCAGACTATATGGCAAAGATAGAATACCCTTTGTGTTTGATGATCAACATCCAATTCCCATACATTTGTTAAGTCCTAGGCTGCGAAATTTACTGGAAAGTGATACCCACGATTCGAATAGGTTATGGGCGTTCCTTTGCTCCCGAGAGAACACAATCCGCATGATAACTGCGACCGAGATGGAAAAACCAGCCGCAGAAGCTATGTCTTACAGATTGATGGCTTTTTATCCGGAATTACCCCAAGCTGGTGATGACTACATCCAGTTTAAACAAGTAACAGGTTACATGATAAAAATCATCATGGAGTTGCATGGCTATATCGTAGAGCAAAAGAGAGTCAAGATCAGCAGTCATCCCAATCCAGATACACAGGAATCATTGAAGTATTTTACTACAGCCTCCAGATACCGCAAACTGACGGAAAATGACGTGAACGATTTCCTCAGCGACATCATTGATCCTGCTGAGAAGGAGATGTTCACGCTTATCATGAATAGGATTAGAAACGGTCAAACACAGTATCAGAAGCAATATGCTGTGGATAAGTTAACGGCAGTGGATGAGCTTTAATAAATCGCAGTTGAGAGGTATAAGATGAATTGCAATGAATGTATCTGCCCAGTTACAATCCTGAGCAAAGTTATGACTATGAATGATCGAGAGTCATTCCCCGACAGCAACCACGAGATAGACAAGAAGCGAATAAAAGCCGCTTTGGCAAACCAGACTACGGCCAAACGAGTATCACAGAGAATGATAAGCAAAGAGATTTCAGCATTGATCTCTCATCCGGAATTTATTGATTATCATCTGACTACGATGGATGTAATGTGCATCGCCACCCTGTGGAAAAAGCACATCGAGTGTTTGGGTACAAGTATGTCCTGGAATGCCCTCTGCAGAGAACTAAAGCTGAATGTATACGATACCAATACCTGCCTCGCATACATTGAGAGCCTTCTTGACCGCAAGATTATCACATTTGATGAAACGATCAAGAGTGACTATCATATCAATCCGATAATTCTGCTGTCGGGCGAGTTTATGCTGAGCAATCTATTGATCATGAAGATACTTGGCAGGAGTATACCCAATGAAATTGGCAGACTTATCGCCCACGAATGGCAGTCTGATTCTGGTTTCATTAGTGATTTGAATCAGTGCATGAATACTATCTTCAGTTGCTTTGGTGAAATTGAGGGAAACCGCCGGAGAAGATCCAAGAGTATCCATGCGGATGTTTTCTTTTTATGCATTGAGCCTTTGCTTGTGAAGCTTGGTCAAGCCCGAAATGAGTTGGTTATCACCAAGCTCATTAATGACCATAAGCTTGATAAGATCGAAATTTGCATCCTGATATTGGTTCTCTATACCCAGTTAACACAAGATAATTGCATAACAGAAAATGAGTTGCTTGGGATCATTTGTAATAGTGACCAAGAAATTAGTTGCTACTCCCGTTATTTAAGACCAGATTCAAAACTTACTGCCCAATGCCTGCTACAAGTAGAAGACGTAAGAAGCTTTGCCAATCGAAGAGAATTTTCAATCCCCGAAGAATTGAAGCTGCGACTCTGTGGAGAGCAAAAATCAGCAAAAAAGCCTCAGGTAAATTACTATCTGTCGCAGAATAATGCCTTAAAATTGGTTCATGTAGAGCAATCAATCGATGATCTGATTCTCCCAAAGCATGACAAATCTCTGCTATTGACATTGACCCACCGCTACAAACAACTGGATTGCCAAGACTTTGCCAATTGGGGACTAGATATCGGACATAACTCTCAGAAAGGAATGATTGCTCTGTTCTATGGTAAGCCAGGAACAGGCAAGACTTATGCAGCTGGAGCTGTGGCCAATGCTCTTCGGAAGCCATTAGTAGGATTAGACTGCTCAGCTCTACGTGATAGTTATTATGGCGAGTCCGAGAAGCTGGTCAAGAATTCCTTTGATTTGATGCACAGGATGTCTGTCGAAATGGATAATCCCCCGGTGTTTCTCATCAATGAAGCTGATCAGCTTGTTCATAATAGAAGCGAAAGGAATAGCTATGGTTCCAGAACAGATAACTCAATTCAAAACATCATCCTGGAGGCAATGGAGAACTTTCCGGGGATAATGATTCTCACCACAAATCTGGATGAAAACATCGATGAAGCATATTTCCGCAGGTTTAACTTGAAACTAAAGTTCAATCCACCCGATCTCCCTTGCCGCATAAAGCTCTGGAAGCTACACGTTAGTAAAGATATTCCTGGTGCTACAGATATCGATATTGAATATCTGGCAAAGGCCTACGAATTCACAGGCGGACAGATAGCCCTTGTCGTGAATAATGCGTGTAGTGAAGCCATTACTCGCTCTGGTAAGTTTAAACGCCTCACGATGGCCGATATCGTCAAATACGCTGCTCTTGAGCAGCCCTGGGCAGGCAACAACACAACAAAGATTATAGGATTTTAGGAGGTGCAAATGTCGTTTGTTCATTTGCATGTTCACACTGAATACAGTTGGCTCGATGGCGCATGCCAGATAGAAAAGCTGGTCAAAAGAGCCAAGGAGCTAAAGATGCCTGCGGTAGCAATTACAGACAGAAATTCAATAGCCGGAGCAGTAAGGTTTAGTCAGAAGTGTCATGAAGAAGGCATAAAACCCATCATTGGACTGGAGATCAGTGTTCTGAACAATATGAGCGATGGCAGAGCCTTCTCTTTGATCCTCATAGCACAAAATTTGGTAGGATTTCACAATCTCGCCAGATTGATCAGTCTTGCCCATGAGTATGACAGCACTGACCCTAAGATTTGTAAAAGCCAGTTAGCAGCGCATAATGAAGGGTTGCTTTGTCTCTCATTCAGCGTCGTGGGAGAACTGGGTACTCTCCTTCTTGAAGATAAGCAGGATGATGCTCTTCAAACCATCGAGTGGTACAAGTCTGTCTTTAGTGACAGGTACTATCTGGAGTTTCAGAATCATGGATTACCCAAGGAAGCAATTGCCATGAATCTGCTACTGAACCTGGCGTTCCAAACTAAGACTCAGGTGGTATTGACAAACGACTGCCATTATATAGATAAGCGACAACCTGAAGCAATCGATGCCTTGAATTGCATGCGCCTGGGAATGGACTTCAAATCTGCTGAGAGCAAGCGTTTTGCCTGCAATGAATACTATTTCAAAACACCCCAGGAGATGAAAAAGCTCATCGATCATCCTCCACAGGCTATTTCGAATACCCTCACAATTGCTGAGAGTATTGAACTTGATCTCTTGTCTGAGCTCCCCATACAGATGAATCATAATGTTTCGGACATCCTCGATAAAGTGCAGCAGTGCAGACTTCCTGAATGCACTTATTTATCATATAAAGCCAAGAATAAAATCAACTTACACATTCCGTCTGGAATGCTGGATAATGTTATCGAAACGCTTCATGATAACTTCAGCGACTTTCAAATCGAGCGTGTTAGCTCTTATCAACGGTATTCTACAAAGAATCTGTTTATTGCTGTAGCCAAGGTATTGGGTGTATCTGCTGATAAAGTCGAATGGTTGACTGATATGATGCCAAAGCACTCAAAGTCTGTTATTGATGCGATAATGCAATCCATAGATTTCTCTTGTTTCGCATTGGAAAACTATCTCTACTCAGAAGCAGTAAGCATAACATCGTGCTTAGAGGGAGTTTTTGAACAAATGGGATATATGCCCACAGTCTTGGCTATGGTGCCAAATAATGCTCCATTGCCAATTGTACCAGGCAGTCAATCAATACCATGTAGCCAATTTGATCTTCACGCTTTAGAGCAACTCGGTTACCCAATCTTTTACATTTTTGAACTGGATGCTCTTACTGCTATGCAGAACTGCTTATCTCTGATCAAGGAAAACCGGGGGCTATCTATAAACCGGGATACGATTCCACTCAATGACTCTTCAACCTATGCAATGATAGCAAGAGGTGAAACTGAGGGAGTCTTTCATCTTGATTCACGTCGCACTCGGGACGTACTGCAAAAGTTCAAACCATGCTGTTTCAATGACTTGATGGCATTTATTGTGCTTAACACTATAAAACCAGATAAACGCTTAAATGACTATGTAAAAAGACGCAAGAGCAAACAGGAATATCCGCATCCAATACTAAGAAGCATTGTAGCAGAGACTCATGGTATGATCATCTATCATGAGCAGTCTGTTAGCCTGTTGCAGCAGATAGCAAGAAACACAGTTGAAGAAGCAAAAATTTTCAAAAGAATACTGATACATGGAAAGCCCAAAGAGGTTAGACTTATCCACGAGACATTTACAGCTAAAGCACTGGAAAATGGTTTCACTGAAACAGTAGTAACCCAGGTAATAAGCTTATTTAAGAGCTACGGTAGAATGGCTTTTCCAAGGTGTCACGCGATGACATTGACAAAAATCGCTTACCATTGTGCCTGGTTAAAAGCTAATTTCAATGAAGAATATAGTGGAAAATGCATAACTAACGGGATAGATTCAAGGAGGAGTCATGAGTTTTAAAACAGAAGTGCTAACACACATGGGAGAATATAAACGGAACGTATTAAGAATTGAAGAAAATGGAAAATGGTGGCTCAACAGAAAAGAGAATAGTTATGTGACACATGATCACATACTTCCAGTAATCGATAATGAAAACTCCTATGATAAGCATTGTGTGGACAATATTCGGAAAGAAAACATTTTATCAACATACAGAAACGCATGCTGGACATATGTAAAAGCACAAGGAATCAAACTGCACCAATTCTACCATCATTTAAACTCATCCCAAGCAATGTGCTTGAATTTCTTCTATCCATTTGCTGTAAATACCTTGATAAAGAGTTCATTCTTCACGGCTATCCAGATTCAATGCTTGGAAAAAATCCCTGTTAAAAACCCAGGACTTATGAACTACGAGTTTGAGTATGAGTCTTCTTTGGACAGATACAATAGCCAGAACCCAACCAACTTCGATTTATGCATATCGAGTGAAAGCACAAAACTCTTGTTTGAAGTGAAGTATACAGAAGAAGGATTTGGAGGCACTGACAAAAAAAAGAGGGCAAACTACTTGGAGAAGTACAAAGACCTATATCACAAATTAGCTTCAAAAGTTATCTCAGATGAATGGAACACATGTGATAACTTTATTGAAAACTATCAAATCATGAGGAACTTAGTACATATAGATGACAGTAGTTACCTAATCTTCTTGTATCCTGAGTTAAACGTAAAAGTTAAAAACCAAGCTATTAGGGCTCGTGATTTTGTTAAGCCTGAGTTTCGGACAAAGCTTATATGTATGACTTGGGAAACCTTGTATCAACAGACATTCAACGTGTTACTGGAAGTGGATGCTATGGATAGTTTCCTAGAACAGAGTTTGCTTGAGTTTAGAGACAAATACCTATACTGGATAGATATACCCAAATGTTACCGCACCAAATCTCGACTGAGCATCTATTGAATCTCTAATTATTGGAATACCTATAGCGACTTGAAAGATTACTTTCGTCCCTTATAATATGGACTTAGATTCATGCAGATATCTTGTAGCTCCTCGCTATCCTCACAGTTCTTGAATATGTGCTCCAGGAGCTCTTCCTGCCTTGCCTGACCCAGAGTTAATCGGTATAATGATAGTATCTTGATTAACCTTTCATAATTCCCTATATCCTTACTCAGTGGATAGGATGGGACAATGCGTTCAATCTTGCTGCCCTGTGCATCTGGCAAACACCAGAATGGAACCAGTTCGGAGTACTCAGGATTGTATTCCAGCTTTGCTCTATTAAACATCTCTGTCCATACATCAGTTTTGAATGCGATTGTTCCGGCATACTTTTCTGTTATATTCTGCCTGATTGCCAGGCATTTGAATCTGTCGATTCGACCTTCCCTCTGTTCGAGATCGACGGGGTTTGAATTGTTCCAATGGAGTATATTAGTGAGATGGATCTGTTGAGGAGATTAGTACGAGTAACTATTCAGAAGTTATCATCAGCAGAAAAAAGAGTAATAATTTCACGCTATGGGCTAAACTCGTATATACAAAAAACTCTAGAACAAATTGGCCTTGAGTTGGGATTAACTAGGGAAAGAGTCAGGCAAATTGAGGCTAGTGCTTTCAAATCTCTGAGGAATGAGGGGAAATCTGGTTTATTTGAATGGCTTTTTGATTATTCAGAGATGATTTACTACCTAAATGTGAGTTCTAGCTTCATGCACTACATTCCACGACTTGAATATGGAATATAAAGTATTCAAACGATTAAGACATTCATTCGCGTTTATTGAATGAACTGTTGTTACACGATCAGATTGTCCATCACATCCAGTGCATCGTTCATGGGATAAATCTTATCCTGGGCTGCCAGTGCCCGGCAGATATCACTGGTGCGGTCATCCAGTATCACCACGAGTTTGTAGTATCTGGCTTTGGCTTTCTTGTAGCCTTGCAACCTTCCGAATTCCCTGATTCTAAGCGCTGTATGCTCTGCCAGTCTCTGCCAGTAGTTGGATGAGCGGTTGGCTAGGTCATTGAACTGGTCTTTGAGAGTATCGGCAAGCATCTCTTTCGTATAGCCTTGTTCGATGGCTGTGGAGAGGGTATCTGCGAAGTTCTGCCTGACATCTGCTTCAAAGTGATTCCCGATCCAGAACAACTGCTGCTTCTGGATGGTGGATGATAGGTGTTGATCTTCATCATAGTAGTATCGGAAGAACTTGGTGTTCTCAGTCTGCCGTATCCAGACGTGGATTGCGTAGAAGCGGTTTCCATCATAGCCAATGGAGATGACTGCTTTGAAACAGCCCTTCTCTCCCTAGGCAGGATCGGCATAGAGCCAGATCCGCTTCAAACTTTGGGTGACACATTGTAGTGATGCAAAGTGATGCATAGTGATGAATGTGATGAAACTGAGCGGAAACAGTTTTGACCGATTTCAGAGGATAGTCCGGCCGGCTTTCAATCCGGGATTCCCATCCGGAATCATTTGCTTGATTGCACAAATTTCTTGACACAGATACCCGCTGTAGAAAAGCTAAGAGTAAGGAACGATAATTGCTTTTTGATGCCAATATATGCCGATGCTTTCAGCACACAAAAGGGAAAATGAACAAAGATTCGAAGATAACAAAACCCGGATTCTTCACCATCGATGTAGAGGACTATTACCACATCATCGGTGTGCGGGGAAGTCCGGAGATTTCCGACTGGGATAAATTCCCATCCAGGGTGGAATATGGCTTGAACCGGCTCTTTGAGCTTTTGGACCGACACAATGTAAAAGCCAGTCTCTTTTTCTTGGCTTACATTGCCCGGAAATATCCGCATCTGGTATTGCGCGCTCTGGCTCTGGGTCACGAAATCTGCTCTCACGGGATGTACCATCAGGAAGTGAGCCGGCAAAGCCAAAAGGACTTTTTTGAAGATGCCCACAAATCCCGACTTATATTGGAAGACATCAGCGGCGAAGCGGTAATAGGTTATCGAAGCGCCGGCTTTTCCATCGACAACCGCAATCCCTGGTTTTTTGATACTCTCCTGCAAGCAGGCTATCTATACGATTCCTCCATCGTGCCAAACCGCCTGCATCATCGGCTCATCCCCGGCGTTCAGCTTTACCCTTCAAATATCCAAACCGCCTCCGGCAGCATTTACGAATTTCCCATTGGCATTGCTGAGCTGGCCGGGGCTCGGCTGAACATGTTTGGCGGAGGCTATTTGCGCTTTTTCCCAAAGGCCCTGCTATGCCACATGGCAAAACAAAGCATCCTGAAGCGGCCGCTTCTGGTCTATATACATCCTCGGGAAATGGACCCCGATCATCCTCATATACCTATGAGTCTATATAGACATTTCAAAAGCTATATAAACATGAGATCCGTACCCGGCAAACTGACGGCCCTGCTGGAAATAACCGAATATCAGCGTCTGAAGGACTACTATGACATCCACTGTAAGCAATCCTGACCACAGCCAAACCCAAGATTTCTTTGATGATTACGCCCCGGATTTTGATGCCATCTACGGCAGGGCCAAAAATCCCTTGCAAAAGCTGATCAACCGCTATTTCCGAAAAAGCATGCGCATACGCTATGAGCTATGTATGCGTCACTGCAACCCCATCGAAGGAAAAAGCGTACTGGATGTGGGTTGCGGCCCAGGGCATTACAGCATCGCCCTGGCCCAACGCGGCGCAGCGGTTGTGTATGGGATAGATTTTGCCCGTCAGATGATTGATCTGGCGCGGGTAAAAGCTGCAGAGGCCGGATTGGACAATGTTTGCCGCTTCGAGACCGCGGATTTCTTTGCTCTGGATACAAAGGAAAGATACGACTATGTAATCCTGATGGGATTTATGGACTATATGAAAGACGCCGAGGCTGTGGTTGACAAAGCTTTGGATCTCACCGGTAAAGACTGTTTCTTCAGTTTCCCGGTTGCAGGAGGTTTTTTGGCTATGCAGCGGCAATGGCGCTACAAGAAACGATGCCCCCTCTATCTATATAGATATAAAGATCTGCAAAAGCTGTTTGCTAAACGCAGCGGTTTCAATTTCCGCATTCGCAGGATAGAACGCGATTTTTGGGTGCAGGTGAGCCGGCATTTGTAATCTCAAACACAGGCCACATAAGGCAGATTTTGGGATGCCTTATATCCACGCGATTACCCTGCAGATGATGCGGTATTTATAGCGGATTTGCTTAAGGTGGACTCAATTGAGCAGATTGAGCAAAAGCACAGTGTGGCGTTTGAGCCCCCTGCCGGGCTCAAGGCCGGGATATCGCTGTTTTGCCACTAAGCGGAGAGATTAGGGACTAATCTTTGTGCCCCGCGCATCTTCCAGGCCGGGGGAATTATCATAAATCTCGATGTTGTAATATATTACCGCTATATAGTCTCGAGGAAAATCTCCATGAAAGAAAGAATGGATCAGATTCACATAGCGGACTACGGCTTTTTCGTAGGCATTAAGATTGGGATCCAAGGGGTGTAAGAGACGGGCAATCTGCTTGATCTTGAATGAAGGAATATCCAGATACACAGTTACACACGCGGGATTATACATCTGATTGATAAAGGTTTGAGTATTGTAGCCCGGCTCGGAATAGAGCTCCAGAGAGACAATCTGATTTGGGCTGAAGATATCCTCAGCGTTTTGATACAAGCTGTCCAAGACATTGAGCTTGGTAAGCATATCACTGTCCATCTTGCTTTCCAAGAGCTGTGTTATCTCGGCCAGTTTTTCGGCTTTGGGCAAAAAGCCCGAGCCCTTTACTGCATTGTTGAGTTTGAAGAAAGAATCCTTACGCGCCAAACCCCAGGAAGCCACAATGCCGTTATGAGGCCCGGCAAGTCTGGGTGTTTGACGCTTGCCACTACTCATCATCTGACGAAAGACGTCCAGATATTCTGTTCTGCGAAACCGATTCCATTGCCAAAATTCCGGTGGAAAATCAACCAGATCAAGGCTATGCCATTCACCTTCCAATTTGGCCTCGATGCTTTTGCTATCCGCTGCCGGCGTTCTTGCCGTGCTTTGTACACAATATCCATCCTGCCAGATACTTTCGGGATCGTAAGCGGTATTTGCATACAAAGTATCAGTACTTAAGAGGCTTATTATCAAAAACAGGATTATTAGCATATCCACTCCCATGGTCTTTGGTTTGATGATCTGCTGCGGGTGCTTTGTAGGTTTTGATGAGACACAGGTGAATAGTCACCCCGATCCCCACTCCAAGCAGCAGTAGTATGAGCCAGATCGATCGGGCAAAAAACACCGCCGAAATCGTTAAAGTGCTCCATAAAAGAATGATGGTAAATATCTTCGTGATTAGCGGAATGCCTTCCTTATCCCGGTAGCGCCGGATGTATTCTCCAAACCAGCGATTACCGATCAGCCATTGATATAGTCTGTCCGAACTGCGCACAAAGCAAGCAGCGGCAGCCAATAGAAAGGGTGTGGTGGGCAGAATTGGCAGGATAATGCCCAGCACACCCAAGGCTACAAAGATAAATCCTGCGCAGCGCAAAGCTAATGCCTTCAGGACTATCTTCCTGTGATTAATGGCTTTAGAAGACATTATTGCTTTAGAGCTTCCGCCAGGCCAATTCCCAGTGCTTTAGCAACACCTTCACCATAAGCAGGATCGCATTTATAGCAATTCCCAATGTGTCTCAGCTTGATGTGGCGCGCACAATCGCCCATGTTTCGAGCCGTATTATCAAACAACAGTTGTTTCTGCTCTGGATTCATCAGATCAAAGAGCGCTTTGGGCTGGCTGAAATAATCGCTGTCATCACGATGATTCCAGTGATCTACATCGCCATAGAGCTTTTGCGGAGGCATTTTATATTCGGGTTGATCCTTCCATTCACCATCGCTATTGGGTTCATAACCCAGGGTGGCACCATAGTTTCCATCCACCCGCATCTGACCATCACGGTGATAGCTGTGCGTATCGTTCTTGGGTCTGTTTACCGGAATCTGGTGGTGATTGATGCCTAAGCGATAGCGCTGAGCATCCCCATAGGAGAATAATCGGGCTTGCAACAAACGGTCGGGCGAGAAGCCCAAGCCGGGAATGATATTTGCCGGAGTAAAAGCTGCCTGTTCTACATCTGCAAAATAGTTTTCGGGATTGCGATTGAGCTCGATGATGCCTACCTCGTGTAAAGGATAATCCCCTTTGGGCCATACCTTTGTGATATCAAAGGGATTGAAGGGTACTTGCCGGGATTCTTCCTGAGTCATTACCTGAATAAACATCTGCCAGCTAGGAAATTCCCCTTTGGCAATGCTTTCAAAAAGATCACGCTGGTGGCTTTCTCTATCTTTGGCAACAATGGCTTCTGCTTCCCGGTCACTGAGGTTTTTGATTCCTTGTAGAGTTTTGAGATGAAACTTTACCCAAACCATCTCATTGTCCTTGTTATACATACTGAAAGTGTGACAACCGTAACCATTCATGTGCCGATAGGAATATGGGATCCCTCTATCGCTCATGGTGATGGTAACCTGATGCAGCGCTTCGGGTAACATGGTCCAAAAATCCCAGTTATTGTCCGCACTACGCATATTGGTCTTGGGGTCGCGCTTGATCGCATGGTTCAAATCCGGAAATTTGAGGGGATCCCGGATGAAGAATACCGGGGTATTATTTCCCACCAGATCCCAAATCCCTTCTTCAGTGTAAAACTTTATGGCAAAGCCTCTGATATCTCGCTCTGCATCGGCTGCTCCACGTTCTCCCGCTACAGTAGAAAAACGAATAAAGAGCTCAGTTTCTTTGCCGATTTCAGAAAAAACCCCGGCTTTGGTGTATTTGGAAATATCAGCAGTTACCGTGAATTTGCCAAATGCTCCGGAACCTTTGGCATGCATTCTGCGCTCCGGAATCACCTCACGATCAAAATGGGCGAGTTTTTCCATTAACCATACATCTTCCATCAACAGCGGACCCCTGGGGCCGGCAGTTTTGATGTTTTGATTGTCCACCACCGGCGCTCCGGCTACAGTGGTCAGCTTTTTGTCTTTTACCTGCTTCTTTTTCATTAGTAACTCCTCCAGTCCTTTCACAATAAAAAGACTTGGTATACAGTAAAGTATAGATCAATATGTCCTTTGCACAAACCTGAATCTTTGTAAGAGTCCATGAGCTAAGAGACCAAGACCTATAGTAGCTGTTCTGAGATTCGGGGTAGGAGCGAGTGCTGTACTAATTAACCGCATTTTTGCATAGCTTTGCCGGAACACAGTAAAGAAATCGCCAAGGTCAACAGGCAATTTGTAATACATGGCTACGGATCAACACAGCAATTTAAGACTATAGCTTGTATGTGGAGCAAAGGCATTGAGATTGGTTGATTCCCAAGGTGTTATCTGCAATTTTGTCTGCGGGGAAACTCTATGCTCCCTGACAAATGTTTTGCAGCAGTTAGAGGACTCAATGTCGATTTAATCAGGGGTAAATGGCAGGCGGCAAACAAAGACAATTTAGCCTGTAAAAAAATAGCGGGGAACTGATCGCATATAAAATTTGCACACTGATTGTTTCTGACTATTTTAGCAATCATGAGGCCGCAAGACTTCTAACCGAAAGCTGATGCAAATTTTGTCCCAGCATCAATGCTGACACTTATTTGAGGTGAGATATGAAAAAGCCCGTATGTAAGCTATTTTGTTTGCCCTTGCTGCTCTGCAGTTTGCTCCTGTTTTCTTGTTTTGATTCTTCCACAAAACCGGATGACGATCAAGATGGAACTCCCCCTGCCAGAGAAGGTATGCAAATGTTGAATCAACTCATTTTGGATTTTGATGACGATCACGAAATCACCGAAGCCGAAGACATCATGCTGCAAAGCGATTTCGACGCCATTGAAGCGAAATTTCAAGAATCACTGGATCTCGAGAGTAGTAATCCCATGGCTCATCTGGGTCTGTCAATACTTGAGATCGCCCGTTTGAATTTCGATACTGAATTGTGGTCATTGATTGAAGAGCTGGACGGCAGGCCCGAAGGTCCCCCCAAGAGGCTGTTCAACAATCAGATCGGGCTGCTGGCATCTAGTCCCAATCTCATTATGAAAGAACTGAATGTTGCCAAATCCGACAATCTCTCCATCCATCGCTTTCAAAACTTTGTGATCGACCATGTCTTGCCCCGTATTTCAGCCTCCATCAGCCATCTGAACTACGCCGTCGCTTTGGCAGATTCGAACGTAATCCTGATCGATACTGGAGAAGAAATGATGGAAGTGGATCGGGGAGAGATATATTTGTACAGTGCCGGATTGAAGATGCTCGCCGCTGCCTTCAACATGATGGTGGCATACGATTATGACCTGAAGGACGAAGATAACTCCTATGCCTGGATCGAGGATTTTGATGAATTGGATGTAGAATATGTGCAAGAAGATCAAGTGTTTAACTATACCGTGAATGATGGAAATTTGATCCTGAGATTGTATGATGATGACTACAACCAAAGGCACTTGGAAGCTGTACAACAGGAGTTTATGGCAAAGTTGCTAAAACACAATCTGGACAACAATCCGGCTTTTGGCACGCTTCGCTCACAAAGCTATTTGAATAGTATTCACAGCTCCATTATCGGTGCGGCTGGCGACATCAGAAACTGTGTGAACTACATCGAAGACGAAGATGACAACCAGAGCGACGACATCCTGAAGATAGAACACATCAGCAACATGAACGAAGAACTCGCCGATATCGATGAGAATGATCCCAACTTCATGCAAAACTGGAACAGCATCTGCGATGTAGCCACATGGTTGGAAAACGTGCTCAATGAAATCCAGAACATGAGCGAGAACGGAGTAGATTTCCAGGTGGATCTGGGCGAATTGTTCTCCGGCTCAAACAACGATATCCGGGATATCCTGCCTTATCACAGATGGAACCCGGCGGAAAACTGGGTCGAGCTGGATTACTACGAATACGGCTGGGCTTCCAATGAGCATAGTTTCCTTTATAACAACGAGTGGGTATATATCGACAATATCAATTACGTAACATTCCAGTATTACCGGCCTGAGTGCAATCCCATAGAGTTTACGGATAGCAATCTCGAACCCATCGATGAAGATGAATACCCCTATTTCCCGGATTACACTATGGGCGGTGTGTTCCCGGACATGACCAGAGATAAACTAATTGCATTACTTGACTAGAAAAGTCCTTATCGGAATGGGGATATGTCTTTTGATGTATCCCCTTTTCGTACATGCTCATAATCCGGACAGGATACAGAGTCACAATCGTTACATCGATTTCTACCGCCAAACATCAGACTCTGAGCCGGAAGGCTACCTTTATGCCTATGACTCACATTCACTTTGGGAGTTTTATCATCGTGGATATCAGATTAGCTGTGGATACTACGACAGTAACTTGCGTGGCCAGATCTCCGCATTGACGGATGAAGGCGGGATTCTGGATTTTGCCGCGCCTGTCCGCTATCTCAGCTTGGAGTTGGGTAGAGATATCGCAAATCACAGCTTCAAAGCCAGGGTGGAGCTGGCAAAAGATCCGGGCGCGGGGATAACATATGAAACATCGTTCGAAGGCAAATCCTGCCAGGTGTCCCTGGAGACGCGCAAAGCAAGAGCCGCCCTGGATTATGCCATCGCCGGGGATCTGGGCTCCATTCCCTTTCATTGGCTGAAAAGCAATCTGACGATGAGATTTGTGGACCAATACAAAAGCACCGATATCAAAGCCTCGGCATATTTCCCCACCCTCCACGATTCGCTCTTTGCAAACGACCTGAATATGTATGGCCTTCATTTCGAACAGCTACGCAGAGCCGGAGACAATACGCAAATCAAGCTGCAGGCATCATATTTTTACAGCTCGGCCCGGCTAAGATACAAAGGAGAACTATTCGGTAAGCTGGATCACCTCAATTTGTTCAAACTGGGAATTGATGTAGGTCGTAAAAATCAACATCTGGACTGGACTCTCGGCATAAACAGCTATCACAGCTTCATTGATGATGATTCGTACTTTGACATCTGGCCTTTCTCCGCCTGGGATGCCTTCCTGGCGCATCGCAGCCGGATTAAACGATTTCACATCAATTCATGCTCTCCCTTTGCGGGTTTATTGTATCACAGTGCCAGTCCCGACGCCGAAGGACCGGCATTTTGGGGAGCGATCAGCTATCATCATCACTTTATGGAGAGCGATATTCTTTTAAAAAACCGAAAAGTAGTGCTTTATCCCTTCCTCTTCAGTTATGAGAGCCTCAAATTTGATGTATCCGAAGACCTGGACGCGCATCTGGAGATAAAACCAAAGTTTTGCTACCGCTATTCAGGGGGCGAGATCGAGTTGGAAATAACGCAATTGCTTCCGCTAAAATGGCGCAAAATCCTAGATTATGATGGTGGCGAACCCTCACAAGGCCCGGGCAAAAAGACGAAACAATGGGGCGGCACCCAAGCCCGCTTGAATCTCAATTTCCTGTTTTAAGTCCCAATTCATCAATTCATCAGCCCCAGAAATACAAGCAAGCAAATAATCTACTTGACGAATCAGGCGCCCGCATTAATTAGGCATTTAACTAAATACCTAAGGATGCCTAATGTCTGATAACGTGTTCAAGGCCATTGCCGACGCTAATCGGCGTAGAATACTCAACCTGCTGAAGGTTCACGACACACTCAGCGCGGGAGAGATCGCCGAATACTTTGAATTCACCAAGGCCAGTCTCAGCGAACATCTTAAGATACTGCGCAATGCCGGCCTCATCTACGGCTCCAAAAAGGGGCAATATGTCTATTACCGGTTAAACACCAGTATCTTCGAGGACATTCTGGCCTGGGTAGTAAATCTGAGAAACAAAAGTGAGGAATCATGAAGCGCATCAAACACTTTGCCGGCACCGTCATCCTGCTGCTGGTATATCTTATTGCCCTTGCATTCATCGCTCAAGCCCTGCCCGCGGATGCCGAAATTCCCATCCATTGGAATGCAAAAGGCGTGATCGACGGATACGCACCAAAAAGTACTGCTATCTTTTTAGCTGTCCTACTGGTGCCCGGACTCTTTCTATTCCTGTATCTGATGCCCTACTATTCGCCCAGATACAAACGGCAGGCACAGAGATTTGACCGGGTATTGCCCTACATCTCGTTTATGCTAGTACTTTTTTTGGCGCTGCTGAACATCTACGGCCTCTGCTATAGTCTGGGTGCAGACAGACTGCCCTTCAATCCTGTCCTTATCATCATCGGTTTCTTAATGATGTTTTTGGGGAACCTGCTGCCCAAACTGCCTCGCAATTTCTTTGTGGGGATTCGTACTCCCTGGACCATCTCGGATGAGGATAACTGGCATAGAACGCACCGGGTGGGGGCACGCACCTTTCTATTGGGTGGATTGCTGTTGATCATCAAGGGCTTTTTGAGTCTCAACCCCGCTTGGCAAATCGCCAGTTCCTGGCTGGCATTGGCGCTTTTGCTCTACCCGTTGCCATATTCTCTCTACTTATTCAAGAAAAAGTCTCGCTAAATCGCTGAAGGCGGGGTCAAGCGCTCCGCCTTCCTTATCTCAGCCGGCCTGTGCGTGATCTGAACCCAGCCGGGAGCCTGATGAACAGCTCCTTTGGACAAGTATGAGAACTTTGGAGAGGGCAGCATGAGGCTTTCACGGGCGCAAGGGTCTATAATGTGCGCGGCGATTTTGAACAGCGTGGAGGCTATAAAGAGTCACTGAAAAATCATATCCATTCATTTAAACAAATGTCCAAGTCCAATAGATGATTAACCAGACGAGTTATATATTCCAAACATGCTAAATCTTTCAGATCATTTTATTGTAGCTGTTGCAATGGATTTTGTAAAACCCAGGGGAATGTCCATTGCTTCCCAAAAAGGTAGAATAATTGATTATTGGTTATAAAACTGGATAGCCTGACACGGGACAGTCCAAGTCCAATAAAACCGGTGTTTATGTCTTATCTTGCTTGCTATAAATGTGATAGCATCAATTATCCATTGAGAGCAATTTGATTTTTCTATAAGGGTTACACACCGATTCAGCATAAGTATACGTGGGTATCACACGGGTGTCTCATGTGTGTCGTCTATGAGACGACAGGAATAACGATGGTATCCGACAGAAGATAACGGGCAAAACCAAATCAGTGATGTCTCCGGTTGGGAGCAGAAACCAACGGGGAATATCCCTTTACGATCGCAGAACTCACTTGACCACAATGAATTTGTGGGATGTAGTCACTCCATTATCTGTGCTGATACGGGCAAAATAGACACCCGATGCAAAGTTCTTAAATGGCTGTACCCATTGGTCCAGGGCAGTTGCCGTCCTGTAGGAGATAACTTTTTGACCCCGGATGTTGAATATCTTGATCTTCATGGGTGCCAATTGGAGATCATATCTGCTTTTCAAGGTTATACTTCCAGCATCATCGCGGTGAAGATAGTTCTCTGGGACTACCAGGTTTTGCTGTGGATTATCCACCGCATAAAAGGTGTATGAGTCTCCCTTTGCTAGGAGAGGAATAGAGTACCCAGTATCCAGATATCTGAAGGATACATCTCTGAGGTCAAGCTCTGATCACCAAAACCTGCAAATCGGGCACTATTTTGTCCATTGTTTGTAACTATTATCAGCTTCAAAATCAAGAGAATAAATCCGTAATGATATATGCAATACACCAATACGGATTACGTAAGGAAGCAATTGGAGTCTTGGATATATATATGTTTTGGCATTTGCAATTTTAGTGCCCCGATTTGCAATTTTCGGTGACACTTTTTAGAGGCCCAGCATAAAACAGCGAAACATGACAGATGCTCACCGTAATATCGGGTATGATCCACAAAGATTTCTCTTGACTGAGCAGCCATGTGAATAATAATATGTAATGAAGACTTAAAGATCAATCCCCAAGGAGGAAATACCATGTTTTTAAGCGGATCACAATTAAAAGAGGTATTCCAAAAGGCCAAACAGCAGCGTTTTGGAATCATGGCATCCAATGTTGTTTTCGATACTCAAATCCGGGCAATCGTCCAAGGTTATAACAGCGTGGGCAGCGACGGTCTGATGCAAATGAGCAGCGGCGCCTGCAAATACGCCGCCGGTGAAAGTCAGGATATGAAAGTGGGAGCCCGGTTGATCTCCACGATGATCAAAACCTTTGCCTCGCAATTTCCCAAGAGCGGGATTGGTTTGCACATCGACCATGCTACCCCAAATTACTTTGATTTCATAGTATATTGCATCGAGAACAATCTGGTTACATCCGTGATGATCGATGCCTCCAAGGAGCAGCTGGCGGAAAACATCCGCATCACCAAAGAGGTAGTGGATGTGGCTCATAAACACAGCATCTTGGTGGAAGGCGAGATCGGGCACATCAAAGGCACGGAAGATGAGATTGTCTCGGATACCGAGCTTTATACTCATCCCGAAGAAGCACTGGAATTTGTGATAAAGACCAATGTGGATCTCTTTGCCGCCAGTGTGGGGACCAATCACGGCGTCTCCAAGGGCGAAAACATCGTGTTGCGCCTGGATTTAGTAAAAGAGATCGACGATCTGTTGATCAAGAACCATGTGGAGCGCGGCCTGGTATTGCACGGCGCCAGCGGTCTTACCGACGATCAACAGCGTGAAGCCATCAAGAACGGTGTGGTGAAGATCAATAAAGACACTCACTATCAAATGGATATGGCGCAAGAGATTCAGGCTTATTGGGAAAAGGAGAAATACGCCATCGTATGCCCTCCGGACACAGATATCAAAGCTTATGTGCCAAACAAGAGTAAATTTGACCCACGTAAGTGGCTCATCAAAGGCGAGAACAAGATGCAGGAAACCGTGAAGAACTTCTGCCTGGTTTCCGGAAGCGCAAACAACAGTATCTTACTATAGGAGAGATATATGATAAGAGTAGCGATAAATGGCTTTGGCCGCATCGGACGTCTGGTCCTGCGCGCCTTCATCAAGTTTCATCCCGAAGTGGAAGTGGTGGCAATAAACGACCTCACCGATGCCAAGACCCTGGCCTATCTCTTCAAATACGATAGCGTTCACAAGATCTTCGACGGAGAAGTGAGCCATGATGACGACAGCATCACCGTAAACGGCAAAAAGATCAGGATCTTTGCTCAGAAAGACCCGGAAACCTTGCCCTGGAAAGATCTTGATGTGCACTATGTGGTGGAAGCCACCGGCATCTTCAGAACCAAAGAGAAAGCGGGAAAACACCTCAAGGCCGGAGCGCGTAAGGTGATCCTGACCGTGCCCGCGAAAGACGATGTGGATGCCACTATCGTGATGGGAGTGAACCACCGCGATCTTAAAACGACAGACCTGATCGTATCAAACGCATCCTGCACCACGAACTGCCTGGCACCGGTCGCCAAGGTATTGCACGATCGCTTTGGCATTGTTAATGGTCTGATGACCACCATCCACTCCTATACCAACGATCAAAACATTCTGGATCTGCCGCACAACGATTTGCGCCGGGCCCGGGCTGCCGCGATGAGCATGATCCCCACCACTACCGGTGCTGCCAAGGCTATCGGGCTTGTGATTCCGGAATTGAAAGGGAAACTGGATGGCCTGGCCGTTAGAGTTCCCACTCCGGACGGCTCCCTGGTGGATTTGTGTGTAAATCTGGCACGAAATACCAGCAAGGAAGAAGTGAATCAAGCCATGAAAGAAGCCGCGGATGGCTACTTGAAGGGCTTTTTGATGTATGCTGACGATCCTATCGTATCCATAGACATTGTGGGCAACCGGCATTCCTCGATCTTCGATGCCGGTGGCACTTATGTGAAAGATAATATGGTAAAAATACTCAGTTGGTACGATAATGAATGGGGCTATAGCTGCCGGGTTACCGACCTTCTGATGTATATGAGCGGCTTGGAATAGTACGCATTACCCGTAACTACTGCTATGAGGCAGGGGCGTCCTGCGGGGCGCCTTCTGCGCATGGATAAGGGGGCTGACTATCAGTGGAGAATGTTTTGCGCTCACTCAAGGATAAAATGCCGGATCTGATCAAGAACTTGTTTTGGCTCTGGCTGCTGGTGCTCATTGTGATAAACGTGATCCCCATCGGAAACAATACCAATCAAAGCCTGAACAGAAACATGCTTTGGGTGTTTCGTCTGGACTATCTGGCGCATTCTATCATGATTCTGTGTTTTGCCTTTATCTGGGTCTTGGCTGCAATTCACCATGTGCGCATATTCAAGCAATATGATGCACTGAAGTATTCGGCGATTGTGCTTGCTGCCGGCATCTGTTTGGAGCTTTTGCAATTAGCTGTGCCATGGCGCAGTTTCAACCCGGTGGACATGATCTACAATCTGGGTGGGGCGATCCTGGCAATTTTCTTTATAGCCCTCAGCAATAGCCTTGGACGGCAGTAAACCGCATACCGATATCGCCAGTAGATCCATGAATTTGAGGGGCGATTGGCCCGTACATCCTGCTCAACAAGATTCTCATTCCTGCCGCAGCCAGCCTTCCATCCTGTGTTTTTCCGATTTTCATTGACACAAACCCGCCGGGAAAATTGAGTGATATCAAAAGGTGATTTTTATCTAACAAAAAAATATAGCATACAAGGAGTTTACCACAATGGCTAAACAGACAAAAGCTACGATGGACGGAAACAGTGCCGCATCGCATGTGGCATATGCTTTTAACGAGGTAGCAGCGATCTACCCCATCACTCCGTCATCCGGTATGGGTGAGCTTGCAGACGCATGGGCAGCTGAAAACCGCAAGAATATCTACGGCACCACCGTGGATGTGATGGAATTGCAATCCGAAGCCGGAGCTGCCGGAGCCGTGCATGGCTCTCTCTCAGCCGGGGCGCTTACCACCACGTTTACAGCCTCACAAGGCTTGATGCTTATGCTGCCAAATATGCATAAGATTGCCGGTGAGATGTTGCCCACAGTATTTTATGTGACTGCCCGTTCTCTGGCAGCACAATCTCTATCGATTTTTGGTGATCATTCAGACGTAATGAGCGCCCGCAACACCGGTTTTGCCCTGATCGCTTGTAACAGCGTGCAAGAGGTGATGGATCTGGCCATCGTCAGCCAGATTGCCACTCTGAAAAGCTCAATTCCCTTCCTGCTTTTCTTTGACGGTTTCCGCACCTCTCACGAATTGCAGAAGATCGACGTGGTGGATTATGACTCCATGAAGGAGATGCTGGATCACAAACTGGTGGAAGACTTCCGTAAACGCGCCCTCACTCCGGACACACCGCGTGTAAAAGTAGGCCAGCAGGGTCCGGACGTATATTTCCAAGGCCGCGAAACCAGCAATCTTTACTATGACAAAGCCCCCGGGATCATCGAGGAATGCATGAAAGAAGTGGGCGCAAAGATTGGTCGCGACTACAATCTCTTCGACTACAGCGGCGATCCTGAAGCCACAGATGTAATCGTTGCCATGGGCAGCGGTTGCGAGACCATCAGCGAAACCATCGATTATCTGAATAACGAGCGCGGGATGAAGCTGGGCCTGGTAAAAGTCCGCGTATATCGTCCCTTCAGCACTCAGCACTTCCTGGCTGCCTTACCCAAATCCGTGCAACGCATCGCAGTTCTGGACAGAACCAAAGAACCGGGCAGCATCGGTGAACCGCTTTATCTGGACGTAGTGTCCGCGCTGCAAGGCAAGAACCTTAGTATCATCGGCGGTCGTTACGGCCTCTCCAGCAAGGAATTTACTCCGGATATGGTGCTGGCAGTATACAAGCATATGCAAAAAGGTGGATTCCATGGCTTTACCGTTGGCATCGAGGATGATCTGAGCAAGCTTTCCCTGCCTTTAGACGAACACATTCAAACCGTTCCGGAAGGAACCATATCCTGCAAGTTCTGGGGTCTGGGCTCCGATGGAACCGTGGGTGCAAACAAGAACAGCATCAAGATCATCGGCGACCATACCGATATGTATGTACAGGGCTACTTCCAATACGACAGCAAGAAAAGCGGTGGCATCACCCGCAGTCATCTACGTTTTGGCAAGAAAGCCATTCACAGCCAGTACCTGGTTGCCAGAGAGGACTTCGTAGCCTGTCACAATCAGGCATTCATCGGCAGATTTGATCTTTTGAACGGCATCAAAGAAAACGGCGTGTTCCTGTTAAACTCAAACTGGAACATGGACGAAGTCTTTAACCAGCTAACATGCGAAATGCAGGATACCATCATCAAACGCAAAATCAAATTCTACAATATCGACGGCCTCAAGATCGCTGATGAAGTGGGGCTTGGCGGCAGAGTGAATACCGTGATGCAAACAGCCTTTTTCCTGATCAGTGGTGTGATGGATCGTAATGAAGCCATCGGCCTCATCAAGGAATCAATCCGTAAGACCTACGGCAAGAAAGGCGAAGACGTGGTTCAAATGAACCTAAACGCTGTGGATAAAGTTAACGAAGCCTTGGTGGAAGTGCCGATTCCCGCACAGCTTCCGGACACCTGTGGCCCCCGTAAACAGCTGGTACCCAAAGACGCCGCCGGATTTGTGAAAGACGTGATCGAACCCATCATGCGCGAGCAAGGTGATATCATCAAAGTATCGCAAATGCCGCTGGATGGCTATGTGGAAAGCGGAACTGCCAAACTGGAAAAACGCAGAGTGGCCCCCGCAGTTCCCAAATGGATTCCCGAAAACTGCATCCAATGCAATCAATGCTCATTTGTGTGCCCTCACGCCGCAATCAGAGCAAAATTGATGACAGAAGAAGACCTCAAATCCGCTCCCGATAGCTTTAATACCCTCAAAGCAATGGGCGCTGAAGGTTACCAATACAAAATCCAGGTTTACATCGACGATTGCCAAGGCTGCCGCGTGTGCGTGAATGAATGCCCCAAAGGAGCTCTGGTGATGAGCCCCATCGATACCGAACGCGATGCCGGCGAACAGCAAAACTACGAATTCTTCGAAAAGCTCCCCAACGATGTCCTGGCAAACTTCAAGGAAGCCACCGTAAAAGGCAGTCAGTTCAAACAACCTCTGTTTGAATTTTCCGGTGCTTGCGCCGGCTGCGGCGAGACCCCGTACATCAAGCTGCTTACCCAGTTACACGGTGATCGCATGATCGTTGCCAACGCTACCGGGTGCTCATCGATCTACGGCGGCACCTTCCCCACCATCCCCTATTGCAAAAACAAAGACGGCCACGGTCCCGCCTGGGCAAACAGCCTCTTTGAAGATAACGCGGAATACGGTCTGGGAATGCGTCTGGCGGTGAAATCTCACCGTAAACAGCTGAAGCTGGCCCTCGAAGCCCTGATGGAAAAAGGCATCGATGCTGAATTGAAGGACGCGCTGAAATACAGTCTGGAACATTGGGATGACGTAGATCAGCAAGCCAAAGTAAACGCCCAAAAGATCCGCAGCCTCTTGCCCAAAGCCATTGAAAATGCCTGTGAAGGATGTGCCAAACTCTTGCGCAGAGTGGATGAACTAAAGGATTACGTAGTGGAGAAATCCATCTGGGCCATCGGCGGTGACGGCTGGGCCTATGACATAGGTTATGGTGGACTGGACCACGTGATGGCCTCCAATCAAAAGATCAAGGTTCTGGTGCTGGATACCGAGGTGTATTCCAATACCGGCGGTCAGGCTTCCAAATCTACACCGATGGGCTCTATAGCCCGCTTTGCCGAAGCAGGAAAAGCCACAAACAAGAAAGACCTCGGCATGATGATGATGAACTATGGTTATGTATACGTGGCCTCAATCGCCATGGGCGCAAACAAAAACCAAGCCCTGCAAGCCTTTAAAGAAGCCGAAGAATATCCCGGACCGGCGATCATCATCGCCTATGCGCCCTGCATCAACCACGGCATCGATATGAGCATGAGCCAAAAGCACGAAAAGGCCGCTGTGGAAGCCGGCTATTGGCTGCTGTATCGCTACAATCCGCAGAGACGTCTGGAAGGCAAGAATCCGCTCACCTTGGACAGCAAAGAACCCACAATGAGCATTCCCGACTTCATCAAAACCGAAAACCGCTATAGCCGCCTGCACCGTATCTTCCCTGAACGAGCAGAGCAATTTGAAAAATGCAGCTCGTTGTTCTTCAAGGAACGCTATGAACAATACAAGAAAATGAGTGAATAAACTGTATTAACAACACACGAGGGGAAGCCGGATTCAGGCTCCCCCTTTTGCTTTTTTGCCTTTTGGCATTATTTTATCCTAAAATGCTTTAAGGATGTAACAATGCTATTCAAGATGATTGCCTTGGTCTTTATGCTGATATCTGCCACCATGCTGTCAGCAGTTAAGACAGTTGATCAAGTAGATCTGAACCGTTATCTGGGAAGGTGGTATCAATACGCCTATTTCCCCACAAAGTTTCAACCCAAAGATGCCGCCCTCTCTGCCGCGGATTATTCCCTGGACAAGAAGGGCAAGATCATCGTGATCAACACCAGTTACAAGGACAAAGCCGGCACACAGATCCTCAAACAGGTCTCCGGGAAAGCGCATGCAGTGGACAAAAGCAACAGTAAACTGAGGGTATCTTTCTTCTGGCCTTTCTATGGAGATTACTGGATTGTGAAGCTGGATAAGGACTACCAATACAGCGTGGTAAGTGATCGGAAACAGAAGTATTTATGGATCCTCTCACGCAGTCCGCGCATGGACAGGGATAGCTACAACGAAATTTTACACTTCCTTGAACAAGGTGGTTGGGACATCGGTAAACTGGTGATAACAGGCATTCAAGACTAAGCCACCAATATTTGCACTTGACAAAAGCCGCTGCAGCAAACTTTTTGTAAGTTCCAGTAAAATATAGATGTAGCGGCTTTTGCCGCATGGAGTTGAATATGGATTATCCCTTTTATGATATCGAGAAAAAATGGCAGAAGATCTGGCAAGATCGTGAAATTGCAAAAGGTACAGACTTTAGCAGCAAGCCCAAATACTATGTTCTGTCGATGTTTCCCTATCCTTCAGGGGTACTCCATATCGGCCATGCATCAAACTATGCCATCGGCGACGCCATTTCCCGCCTGAAGCTGATGGAAGGCTACAACGTAATGCAGCCCATGGGCTACGATTCCTTCGGTATGCCCGCGGAAAACTATGCCATCATGCACAATTCCCATCCCCGCATCACCACCGAGGAAAACATCGCCAATATGCGTAAGCAGTTCGACGGCATGGGCTTTTTCTTCGATTGGGACCGGGAAGTAAGCACCTGCCGCCCGGATTACTATCACTGGGGCCAATATATCTTCAAAAAGATGTATGAAAACGGCTTGGTTTACAGGAAAAAGAGCTTCCAAAACTGGTGTGAACAGTGCAACACAGTGCTTGCAAACGAACAGGTGGAAGACGGAGCTTGTTGGCGCTGTGGCAGTGAAGTGATCCAGAAAGAACTGGAGCAGTGGTATTTCCGCATCACCAAATACGCTGAAGAACTGCTTGATTTCTCTGATGTAATCGAATGGCCGGAGCGCGTGATGACCATGCAAAAGCACTGGATCGGCAAAAGCGAAGGAGCCCGCATCGAATTCACTCTGCCGGATACGGAAGAAAGCATTGCCGTGTTTACCACCAGGCCTGACACCATCTACGGCGTAACCTTCATGGCTCTGCCGCCCGAGCATCCATTGGTCCAAAAATGGTTGGAGGAAGAGCCGGAAAACCACGCCATGCATGACTTCTGCAAGAAAGTGATCAATGAGGACAAAGTACTGCGTTCCAGTACCGAAACCGAAAAAGAGGGCATCTTCAGCGGGCGCTATTGCATCAATCCTCTAAACGGCGATAAAGTGCAAATCTGGATAACCAACTATGTGTTGATGGACTACGGTACAGGTGCCGTGATGGCAGTTCCCGCCCACGATCAGCGCGACTTCGATTTCGCCACAAAATACGGCATCCCCATGAAGATCGTGATCCAAAACCCTGAAAACAATCTGCACTTGGACAGCATGAGAGAAGCTTTTATAGAGCCCGGAATAATGGCGTCTTCTGCCCATTTTGACGGTATGCCCAGCGAAGAAGCAAAAAGCGTCATTACGGACTGGATTGCAAAAAACAACTGGGGCGAAAAAACCGTTACCTACCGACTGCGCGATTGGGGCATCTCCCGTCAGCGCTATTGGGGCAATCCCATTCCCATCATCCACTGCCCCAAATGCGGAGTGGTACTTGTGCCGGATGAGGACTTGCCCGTGCTGCTACCAGATAACGTGCAAGTGGGCAAAACCACATCCAATCCTTTGCTCAGCGTACCCGAATGGTTAAACGTGAAATGCCCGAAGTGCGGAGCCGACGCCAAACGCGAGACTGATACCATGGATACCTTTGTGGATTCATCCTGGTACTACGCCCGCTATGCCGACGCCCATAACAAGGATCTACCTTTTGACACAGAAAAGTCCGACTTCTGGCTACCTGTGGATCAATACATCGGCGGCATCGAACATGCGTGCATGCACCTGCTCTACGCCCGCTTCTTCTATAAATTTATGCGCGATCTGGGCTGGGTAAACGGCAACGAACCATTCCTGCGGCTGCTCACTCAAGGCATGGTACTGAAAGATGGCGCGAAGATGAGCAAATCCAAAGGTAACACCGTGGACCCGCAATACATCGTAGATCGCTTCGGCAGCGACACCTTGCGCGTCTACCTGCTCTTCGCCTCTCCCCCGGAAAAGGATGTGGAATGGAATGATGAAGCTTTGATGGGCGCTTTCCGCTTTTTGAACCGCATCCATCGCCTCATTGAGGGCAATCTTGAGACCATCAAAAAAGGGCTGCAACTAGAAGCAGATACCGACAAACTCTCCCCCGAGATGAAGAAACTGCTCTTCAGCTCGCACTCTTGCACCAAGAAATGGTTGGAAGACAGCCTTGATCGGATGCAATACAATACCTCCATCGCTGCCATCATGGAACATTTGAATCACTGTGTGGCAATCAAAGACGCCGACAATCTGGATAATGACGCCCTGGCCGTTTACGCCGAAGCATGCGGCATCATTCCCCAAATGCTCTACCCCTTCGCGCCGCATATCGCCGAAGAATTGTGGCAGATGATGGGCTTTGAAACCCTGCTGCACGAAAGCGGTTTGCCCGGCTATGAGGAGCGGTATCTTGTCCAGGACACCATCACCTACGTCGTTCAGGTAAACGGCAAGATTCGCGGAAAATTGGAGATGAGTCCGGATTCGCCCCATGAGATCCTAAAAGAAGAAGCCCTGAAAGTGGAGAACGTTCAGCGCGCGCTGGATGGATTTGAAGTAGTAAAAGTGATCGTTGTTCCCTCAAAGATGGTGAGTATCGCTGCCAAAGCGAAACGCTGAAGCCGGGAACACCATATTCATTCTCTTCATTTTGGATGACCGTACCGGTAACATCTGCAGAGCTCCGGCTGCACAGGATGAGATCTATCCTCTGAATCATCCCCGGTTTTTCCAATGCTAAGCTAGCGGTTTACTTTTGTTGAACAAGCATCATAATAGGTGGTCCTTTATGCATAAATCGAGTCCATTCACTATTATTAAAGGGAACTGCTATTGATTTGGAGCCTTTGCTTGAGTGTGTTGACTTTAGTTCTAGAGAAACTCTGGAGCATGGATTGAGGGGAATACCAGTAAGTACTTGTATGCAAGCCGCTTCAATGAATACAGGCAACACATGGAAAGCAAAAGGCTTTGGTTCATGTTCTGTAGTCTTGTATACGATGTAAGCTGTATCTTCTCCCGGCCATAAGCTTGTTTCATATGGCGGTGAATAATTGTGCCACAAAATGATAGTTGACTGGATTAAAGTTAAGATTTCACCGCGTTTTAAGGAGGCAGGCTTGCAAGTTCTTACGATTCAAGCTATTGTCGATTGCCGGAAAACTGCAAAACGTGCAGCTAGCTAACTGATGTCTACCTTTCCAAAGCAAAACATGCCCTAATTACCATTCTGATTGTTATCTATATCAGGACTTTCGATAATTTCGGGGTATGTGTATCAAAAAAACTGATTGACAAAAAAGCGGTCTTGGATTCTAAGGAGAGGCACAGTGATGGGGCCTATAGCTCAGCTGGTAGAGCTTCCGGCTCATAACCGGATGGTTGGGGGTTCGAGTCCCTCTGGGCCCACCACTTTTTTTTTCTTCTTCGCCACAATCACTTATATTGTATGTGAAGGAATCTATATGAAATACATACATCTTGCATTCTTGCTTCTGGTGTTGTTAGCACCTTTGGGAGCCACAAAATACGCGGGAGAGATCTTTAGCTTCAGTCCCGGTGTGCAAAATCAAGCTATGGGGAATACAGGTCTTACATATTATGAATCCCAAGCCGCCGGTTGGTGGAATCCCGCTCTTCTCGCTTACGACAGTTCCCGCGGTGTGGAGTTGATGCGCAGCGATCATTTTGAAGGTCTGCTCACTCAAAACCAAATCTCCCTGAAAGTCGGTAGCGGCACTGCTGTATCCATCAATCATCTTGCCATCGATAAAATCAAGCTCACAAAGCTGGAAAACGAAGACGAGGAGATTAGTAACGACAATCGCCCCTACGTGTGGAAGACCGTTACAAACCAGGATCTGATCGCCAGCGTATCCTATGGCAGAGCGATGGCCGAGGATTTTTATGTAGGCATCTCGCCCAAGCTGGCATACCGCAGTCTCGCAGAGCACAGCGGTTACGGCATCGGCGCGGACATAGGAGCGCTGTGGGATCCGGGTAAAGGCTTTCTGGCAGGCATAAACTTGCGGGATTTCTTTGGCACACAGATCCTTTGGGAATCCGGCGAGCACGAGATCGCCATGCCAAATCTGGATGTCGAGCTATCCTATCGTCGCGAAGTATTCGGCACCTCTATTCCTGTGCTGCTCGCGCTCAGAAGCCAGATCTATGCCGAAGAACGGGGAGATGCCGCCAATTTCAGCAGCTCTGCTCTCAGCGGAGACATCCATGCCGGGCTCATGATTCGCCCCACACCCGCCCTGAAATTGATGGCTGGGTACGACGTGAACAGCTTCAGCACCGGGCTGGGTCTTGAGTTCAAGTCCTTGGGTGTGAATTACGCGTTCAAGACCAATTCAACTGACGGCTTGGGCTACACGCAAAAGATTGCGTTATCCTATTCATGGTAAGAAAAAAGATCGCTCTGCTGGGCGCCACCGGATCAATCGGCAATTCGTTTTTTAAGGTCTATTGTGAACAACAACAACGGCTCACACTCAGTCTTGCCGTCGCGCACACAAATTTTAGCAAGCTCTGCCCCCTTGCCCTTGAGTTGAATATCCCCGTCCTGGTCTTTACCGGTATCAAAGATCCAGCACTGCAGGAAAAGATCCGCACCGAATGCCCCGCGCAGAAAGTGTATTTTGGCTCCGCTGATCTGCTTTCGCTCCTGGAAGAGGCGGATTATGATATCGGTCTCAATGCCATCGGCGGATCTGCCGGGATAGAAGCAACTTTCGCCATCCTGAAGCGTGGCAAAAAGCTCGCCCTGGCCAATAAAGAATCTCTGGTGATGGGCGGACATCTGGTCCAGAAATTGAAAAAACCCGGCCAGATCTTACCGGTGGATAGCGAGCATTCGGCAATCTTTCAAGCTATGGGGATTCACCCCCATCATGAAGTGCAAAAACTTATCATCACAGCATCCGGCGGCGCTTTCCGCAGCCTGCCTTTGCAGGATTTTGACGCCATCACACCGCGAATGGCTTTGAGACACCCAAATTGGGATATGGGCGCGAAGGTTACTCTGGATAGCGCCACCATGTTCAATAAAGCCCTGGAGGTGATGGAAGCGCACTGGCTCTTCGATATGCCATACGAGCGCATCAAGGCGGTGATTCATCCCCAATCCATCGTCCATTCTCTGGTACAATTCCAAGATGGCTCGCTGCTGGCTCAGCTCAGCGCTCCGGATATGAGCCTGCCCATTCTCTACGCGCTCAGCTACCCCGAACGCTGGAGCTCGGATATTGTACACACAGACCTTTTGTCGTTGCCCGAACTCAGTTTTGAAGAAATCCCCGCCGCACGCTATCCGCTATTCTATCTCGGTCTTGAGGTTGCCACCCAAGGCGGCATCCTGCCCACGGTAATGAACGCTGCCGTGGAAGCCGCCATGAAGCTCTTTTTGGAAGAGAAAATACCCTTCACGGGCATCTATCCTCTGGTAGAGCGCACGATCGCCTCCGCCGAGCAGATCTCGGAGCCTGATCTGGATACTATCATAGCTGCCAATCGCGATTATTACCGGCGCTGCCTCGCGCTACATGAAAAACAATAAGATATATATGGAGATAACATGGATTACACTCGCTACGCCGTTGATCAGATTTTAGCTTTGTGCAAGACGCCCAGCCCCACCGGATTCACCAAGCTGGCAACAGAATACCTGGTAAACGAACTGCAGGCTTTGGGCTTTGAAGCTCAGGTTTCTCGCAAGGGCTCCGTTCTGGCCAATCTGGGCGGCGAGGGCAAGCCCCTGATACTTGCCGCTCATGTCGATACCCTGGGAGCAATGGTAAGAGCCATCAAAGACAATGGCAGATTGCGTTTCACAAAGATCGGCGGTTATCCCGAAAACAACATTGAAAACGAAAATGTCATCATCCACACCAGAGATGGCAAACGCATATGTGGAACTGTGTATATAAACGGACCTGCTGTCCATGTATACAGCGATACCGGCTCCAGCAAACGGGACGACAGCAGCATGGAGATAGTGCTCGACGAGATCGTCAAGAGCAAGGCTGATACCGAAAAACTCGGCATCTCGCCCGGCGATTTCATCTCGCTGGATGCCCGTACCATACTTACCGAATCCGGTTTCATCAAGAGCCGCCATTTGGACGATAAAGCCAGCGCCGGAGTGCTCTTGGCGCTTGCCAAAGAAGTGCGCGACGGCAAGCTGAAACCAGCCCGCAAAACCGGTATTCTATTCACCACCTACGAAGAGGTTGGACATGGCGCCGCCTCCGGCTTCCCGGAAGACACCGAGGAAATGATCTCTGTGGATATGGGTGCGGTAGGAGACGACCTGGGCACAGATGAATACAAGGTTTCTATCTGCGCCAAAGATTCCGGGGGCCCATACGATTGGGACGTTACGGATAGTTTGATCAAGCTTGCCATAGAGTTGAAACTTCAATACGCGGTAGATATCTATCCATATTACGGTTCAGATGTGGAAGGCGCGTTGAGGGCCGGTTATGACATCAAACACGGACTCATTGGCCCCGGAGTATTTGCCTCCCATGGTTATGAACGCACTCATACTCATGCCATCGATAACACGTTGAAACTGCTGGAAGCCTATCTGGGCAAGGGTTGAGCCCCACAAATGGGAATAATCCCTCTTTGGAGCAGAAATTGCATCTATTGAACTGAAAAAGATATAAATCTATGGAGTATACAATGCGCCTTTATTACATCTGCCTGCTGATGGCCTTTTTTCCGCTGATTCTCTTCGGACAGGCAAATCTCCCCCTTCCTGAATGTTATCACACTTACGATGAAGCCAGAGACGAGCTGTATGCCTTGGAAGAGCAGTATCCCACCATGGCTAAAGTACACATCATAGGCTACTCTCAACTTGAAGCAATCCCCATCTACGCCTTGCAGATATCAAATGATGTGCAACAGCTGGAGGGAACATGGAACCGCCCGGCTTTGCTATTTGTGGGGCAGGTTCATGCCGAGGAAGTGTTGGGCCTACAGATCACTCTCAGCAATGCCAAAGAAATCCTGCAGAACAACCTGACAACACCATATATAAAATGGATTAATCAATTGGATACGTGGTGGGTGCCCACTTTGAATCCGGAAGGGCACAATGTGGTAACTGCAAATCTGGACACATCTTACCGCAAAAACAAACGTGACAACAACGAAAATGGTATCTTCGATTTTGATACCAGAGTGGGATACGATATCGACGGGGTGGATATCAACCGCAATTTCGATTTCAACTGGACTCATGGCGACACCCTGATGCAGCCCGGCGGCACCGAGGTTTACGACTACTATCGCGGCCCTGCTCCCATGAGTGAGAGTGAGATCCATGCCATCAAAGCTTTGAGTGACCAGAAGAAATTTGTTTACAGCATCTGCTGGCACTCCTCACGCTCCGGCAATTTCAGTGAAAAAGTATATTACTCATTCAATTGGAAAGATGTACGACCCTCTCCCGATTTCGCATTTGCACAAAGCATCGGCCAGGGTGTGGCTACATCGATCTTGAAAGAAAACGGTCAACCTTATGAATACTATCCCAATGCCAGCCGTAGAGGAGCTTTCCACGACTGGATGTACAAAGAATATGGAACTTTCCAGCTACTCATCGAAGTAGGCACCAGCAATCTGCAGCCCGAAGAACCCTTGATGCTGGATACGGTAGAACGCGCCAGCGAAGGGGTATGGTGGATGCTGAACCGTGCTTTGAACTATTCCACGGACGTCCCCTCCACTTCCATGCTCACCGGAACCGTGAAAGACAGCGTTACCGGCGATGTGCTCGAAGCCGAAATCATCATCCCCGAAAAACACGCTCCCTGGTTCGTTGCCCGCACCAGTTCTCCGGATACCGGACGTTTTTGGAAAGCCTTGCCGCAAGGCAATTACACTATCCACGCTCGCAAAAAAGGCTATTGGGACGCAGAAATCGATAATGTTACTGTCTACAACACCGGCAGAACCACCCGCAACATAGATCTCAGCCCCAAGGAAAGCGCGAATCTGCATGGCTATGTTATCAGTAATGGCATGAGCATTCCCGCCAAAATCATCATTAAAGACTTTATCCCGGACGAATTGAACGTGATAGGCGGATATCAATACCAAGGCTACGAGGGAACATATCCTATCGAGATTTGGAGCAATGGCCGTTACCCCTATCTGGACAGCCTGCAGATTGATCCCGGCAACTCTCAGATCAGCTTTGAGCTGGGCAAAGCCAATGTTATTTTTTCTGAAACCTGGGAAGATGGCACCGATAAATGGGAAATCAACGGTCCCTGGGTGCTGCAAGAAGAACTGAGTGTGAATGGACAAGCCATTACCGATAGCTGGGGCGGACGTGGGCATTACGCTCAAAATTGCGACGTATGGATCGCCACCAAAGAAGCTATCCTTATCCCAAACACAGGCAATCCCTTGTTGCACTTCGATTCCCATGTTTATACAGAATGGGACTATGATCCGGTTACGGTGGAAGCCTCGCTCGATGGCAACACCTGGCAGGAAATCTGGACAAAATCCGGACGCCTAGACTGGTGGCAAAAGGAATATGCCTATCTTTCCGATTACGCCGGACAAAACATCTATCTGCGCTTTCGCCTGCGTGACAACAGCATCGCTGATGAACTGACCGATCCGGGCTGGACTATCGACAACATCTACGTGGTCTCCGGTAGCTCTGCTGCGCATAAAGATGTGTTGGTCCCGGGCCTGGAAAACACTCTACTCTTCCAAAACTACCCCAATCCCGCCAAGCAAAATACACATATTCCCTATAGTTTAACCAGCAGCACCGAACCGAAGATCGATATCTACAACATCCGCGGTCAACATGAACGCAGCTATCGCCCTGGCACCAAAGCTGAAGGCAGTTACACCTGGTTTTTCGACGGCAAAGATGATGATGGCAGAAACCTTCCCAGCGGCATTTATTTCTACCGCATGAAAGCCGGAAAATATAGCAAAACCCGCCGTTTGGTATTGGTAAAATAAGCTGACAATCCATACTCTATATGCCCCGGATATCTTACCGGGGCTTTTTCTTGACATACCAAATATCAATATAAGTTCTCACCCACCATTCTATCGCGCATACCGGGAAACAGAATTGCTCTTGACATCATCGCACTCTTCATTGATATGAACAAAAATAAACAAAAGGGGATCAAGATAATGCTGTATCTGCCTACAAGAATTTTTTTTGGAGCCAAGGCCTTGGATGATGCGAGCGCGCGTCTGCCCGGGATAGGCAAGAAAGCCCTGATCGTGTGCGGGAAAAGCAGCGCGGAGAAAAGCGGAGTGATGGACGCGCTCTTGCCCTCGCTACGCCGCGAAGGAATTGCTTTCAGCATCTTCAATGAGATATCGGAAAACCCCACAATCACCCGGGTGATGAGCGGCAAAGAGCGTTTTATTCGCGAGAATTGCGATTTTTTGATCGGTATCGGCGGGGGCAGCCCCTTGGATGCTGCCAAAGCCATCTCGCTTGCAGCGGCAAACGATCTACAAATAAATGAATTATACGATGCCGGGAAGCAAGTCACGGCATACCCCATGGTTGCGATTCCCACCACCCACGGCACCGGTTCGGAGGTCACACAATACAGTGTCCTAACCGACATCAAGAAAGGTAAAAAAGCCGGTTTTGGCAGCGATTTGATCTTTCCTTATATGGCAATAATCGACCCCAAATACAGTCTCAGCCTCAATCCGCGGATCAGCCTGAACACCTCTATAGACGCACTTTCACACCTGCTGGAGGGATTATATAGCACTTCCCGCAATTCGCTGCTGTATCCAATGATCTTTCGCGGTATCGCGCTCATCAAAGACAATCTGGATACTTGCCTGAAAAATCCAGCTTATCTGCCCGCTCGTGAAGCCCTCTGTCTGGCATCGATGTATGGGGGGATCACCATCGCTCACACCAGCACAACCTTGCAGCATGCTATCGGCTATCCCTTTACCACAGCATACAATATCCCACACGGTCTTGCCAACGGGATGTTTATGGCTGCCATGATGCACTTCTATTATCCGGCCGTCAAAGCAGAATTGGACGCACTTTTTGCTTTTCTGGAAATGAGTATGGACGAGTTTCTGGCCTGGTTGGATAGCTTTCCGATCCGCTTGAAAGTGGAAGCCGACGATGCTATTCTAAGATCTTGGATTCCGCAGATCATGAGCGCCAGAAACACTGTGATAAGCCCAGTTAAGCCCAATGAAAGCGAGCTGATGGAACTACTGAAAAGTGTTCAGAAGGAGCAAGGATGAAGGTAAGGGATTTCAGGAAACAGCGGGCAGAACTCACCAAGCTGACTTTGGATCGTGCCAATCTGAATATCAAACGCTTTTTTGCCCTGGATACAGCGGCATACAACGAGGGAGCTCTATCGGCAAAACACAAGGAGTTGATAGGCCTGGTAGCTTCTATGGTGCTGCGATGTGACGATTGCATCTGCTATCATCTGGATCAGTGTTTTGATGCCGGAGTGAGTATGGACGAGCTGCAGGAAGCCATGAATATCGCCCTGGTGGTAGGTGGATCCATCGTGATTCCCCATCTGCGGCGGGCAATGGCATATTGGGAAGATCTGCTCACCACTTCTTGAAAATGAAGAAAACTGCCAGGATGATCAGGGCGAAGCCTACCAAATAATTCCAGCGCAGTTCTTCTTTCAGATACAGTATAGAAAATACGCTAAATACCACCAGTGTAATCACTTCCTGAATGGTTTTGAGCTGATATGCATTGTAAACGCCATAGCCGATGCGATTGGCCGGCACCTGAAAACAATATTCAAAGAAAGCGATAAACCAAGAGATGAAGATCACCTTCACGATGGGCGATCCTGTATTCTTCAGATGCCCATACCAGGCGAAGGTCATAAAGACGTTTGAGATTGAGAGCAGAACGATTGTTTTCATTAGGCTAATATTCTTTATCTTAAAATTATTTTTGTATCGCGGAGAGTATTCTGCTGGGATTGGAGCTTTGCAGCCAGTGGTTTAAGGCCATGGAAAAACCGTTTTCTTCACACAGCCCAACATTGATAAACTCTTGTTTCATGCTGTCGGGAGCGTTTGCCGTCACATAGGAGTTCGGACATATCTCCAGCATCTGCAAGTCGTTGTAATCGTTACCTATAACCATACACTGAGAGAGGGATAAGCCAATTTTGGACAACAAGTGTTGCAGTGCCGATCCTTTATTCACGCCGGGAGCGAAGATCTCGATCCAGAGCGAGGAGAAATCCAGCGGTGAAGTGGTGCGGATGATGGTCAAAGGATCCAGGCGGCGGGAAAGGCTGTCATAGAGATCCTCACGGTGGCTTTCCACAATAGCCAGAAATTGTGTGGCGAGTTTCCAACCGGGACCTTGTTCCTGCTTCAACTCTGTGGCATACTCCCGGTATATCTCCAGCCGCTGCAAAAAATCCGGGATAGCTTTGAACGCTTTGTATTGCATATGATGCGTTTCAGGTATTGCATTGTGAAGCATATAATCCAGATTCAATTCTTCCAATACCTTGCATACTCTGCTGATCTGTTCCGCGTTCAGATTTTGATTGTAGATGAGTTCCTGATTCTGCCAATCCATAATCCCGGCACCGGTAGCAAAGATCACAAAATCGAAAGGAGCATGAAGGGGAATCACTTTGCGCATACTGAACAGTGAGCGTCCCGTAGCCAGCACTCTACAGATACCCTTTTCAGAGAGGCTTTCCAGGCTGCGCAGATTCTCCACGCTGATCTCACCGTTATGGGGCAGCAGAGTGCCGTCCAGATCGCTTACGCAAGCGCCACGATAGATCAAGCTGTCTCCTCCGGATGAGACGAAATGCCTTCCAAGCCATTCACCAACACCGTTATTCTCCCGTGTTTTGCAATAGTTCCTGCAACAGCACACCGGCTCTGCCATCGCGAGCCCGGGTCATAGAGTACCGGATAGCGTCATAGATAAAATCTGCGGCCTTTATAATAGCCCCGCTGCGTTCTATCCCTCTGAGGGTGTAGATCAGCATTAGTGCGCTGAAGATATCTCCGGTCCCGGTAAAAAAACATGGCAGATAGCGGCATTCGAAGCTCTGAATGGAGGATGCGGAGGCAGCTGAGTAAATGATTTTGCATCCATCTTTCAGACCCGGAGCCCCGGTGATAATGATCTCCCGCGCTCCAAAGTCGTGCAATCGCCCGCAGATCCTTTCAAAATCTACATGCCCGGCATCATTCTTGAAGCTGTGCCCGGACAGAAAACAGGCCTCAGTATAGTTCGGTGTAATAATGTTTGCTTGGGCGATCAAGCGCCGCATAGCCAGGATCATGCTATCATCGTAGCAGGAATACAGCTTACCATCGTCTGCCATCACCGGATCGACCAGCACCAGTGTCTTTTCTGAAGAAAAAGAATTGATGGCCTCCAATACCGTGTCCACTTGTGCCGGATTGCCCAGAAAACCGCTGTAGATGGCGCAATATTCCATTTTCATTTCCTGCCAGTGACGCAGACAATCTTTCATAAAGGCATCGGTTTCCAAAAGCCGATAACCATCATAACAAGTATTGGAAGATAGCAGCGCGCTGGGTAAAGCGCACACTTCCAAGCCATATTTGTAAAAGAGCGGGATGATCGCCATCAGTGAGGTATTGCCAAATCCCGAAAGATCGTGTATAGCCAAAACTCTGTTTTTCATAATAGTTCAGGGTAGCGAGATGGTGGTTTCGTAGAGCAAATCTCCTTTTAGATCAAAGCATTGCCACAATAGTGCTTGAGGCTGCCTGATAAGGAGATTGTAATGGTGGATCATATTGAAGAAAACAGAACGAGGATCTGGGCTTCCCTGTTCTCGTAATGGCGCGCCACCACCACCGGATACAAAGAAATCCAGGCCTTCCCATATCAGATGCTCAAAACTGTGTTCATGTCCACTGATCACGGCTGCCACGGGATACTTTTTAAATAGCTGTGGCAGATAGTATTGCAAGCCGAGTTCATCCCCGTGATAACCTGAACTAAACACCGGATGATGGAGCATCAGGATAAGCGGTAACTTGCTGCTTTCCAGTTCATTTACCAGCCAGCGGTATTGCGCGCTGCCGGGCAAAAGCGGCAGATTGCTATCCAGGATAATGAATTTCAATGAATCGTATATAACGCTGTAGAAGCTGAGCCCATCTACTGAAGGAAAGTTTTTTATAAACAGCGCGAGATCTTTTTCGTGGTTCCCTCTGATGGCATAAAACGGCGCCGGCAGAGGAGAAATAATTTCCTTGAAGGAATCGTATTCGCTTTGGCTTTTTCCTTTTTGGTTCAGATCCCCGGTGTGAAAAACAGCGTTCACGCGGAGCTCTTGCACCCGCGCTATCAATTCGCGATGCACTTCCGGATGGTTGCGGGTATCGCCATAGATCAGGACAGTGGCTCCAGCATATATACAGATAATCAGCAGAGCCAGACACAGCAGAATTCTACGCATCATTCAGGCTTTCGTAGGCTTTTTGAAAATCCTGCAGGTCTTCCCAGGCCGGGCGCTTCCAGTGGGGATTGCGCAAGAGCGCTGCGGGATGATAGGTGGACCAGGCCGGAATGCCCATAAATTCGCTGCGGTGGCTGCGGTTCCAAGCCAGGGTTTCGTTATTTCCGAAAAGGGTCTGAGCCGCAACAAGTCCCATCACTAAAAGCAATCGGGGACGGATTATCCGGATCTGCTCCACCAGATACGGTAAACAGGCCAGTCGCTCTTCCTGACTGGGATTACGATTACCTTCGGGGCGGCATTTCACGATGTTTGCGATATAAACGTCTTCCCGCCGCAGATTGATGGCGGCAAGCATCTTGTCCAATAGCTGACCCGCCGCGCCTACAAAGGGCCTGCCGCTCAGGTTTTCTTTTTCGCCCGGCGCTTCTCCGATCAGCATAGCCCGGGCAAAGGGATTACCTTCACCATATACCAGATTGATGCGTCCCGCGGCCAGAGGACACTTGTTACAATCTGCATACTTTGTGCTCAAGGATTGCAGCAATTGCCGGGGGTCCTGCTGCTCCGAGTTTGTATCCGGCACTTGATAAATGTGTCGGATGCCGCTTTGTTTTAAGAGTTCAAGATATTGGATGAGTGCACGGCGTGACATTATTCATCGTCGTCTTCATCGTCATCATCGTCAAAGGCGTCGATATCTTCGTCGTCGTCTTCGTTTGCTGCAAAGGGATCTTTCACCACTTCGAAGCTATCGTATTCGGAAGGATCCGCAGCTTGAATCTCTCGCGCGAATTTGGCGGAATCATCGATGGTTTCTTCGCCAAAATCATCGCCCTCTTCGTTATCTTCAAACAAGGCGCGCTCGGCAGCCATAGCCTGTTCAGCCTCGGCCAGTTCGTTGATATAATCCGGCACTTCGTTGTCCGCAACGTGTTCCATGGACAACATAGTGATTTTCTTGTCAAATTTGTTTTTTACGAAACTGGGAAACTGATTGATACGGTGCGCTTCCAGTTTTGAGAGAAGGCAGAACAAGTAGTTCATGTTTACCTTTTCCAGGAAACCTTCAATCTTTTCATTTGTCATTTATTTCTCCTCTCCCAAGAAACCTTGCATGGGTTGTTTGAATCTTGTTACGCGGTTTTCTTCCGCCCTGATGATGCTCATTACATTTTGGACAGCATCTTCCAAAAGATCATTTATTACCAGATAATCATAGTCCGGTATGCAGGCAAGCTCTTTTTTTGCAGTTTGCAATCTGCGTTGAATATCTTCAATGCTATCCGTGCCTCGCTTCACCAAACGCTCTTTCAAAACATCCATTGAAGGCGGGATGACAAAGATCTTTACATAGGGTATATCTGTGGCCGCGATCTGGGAAGCACCCTGCACATCAATGTCCATGATCACATGGCGGGATAAGGCCAGGCGGGATTTGATGTATGATATCGAGGTGCCATACCAGCTCTTGCCAAATACTTTGGCATATTCCAGAAAATCTCCGGCTGCTCTGCGTTGGTCAAATTCCTGTTCATTCACAAAATGATAGTGCACTCCATTTTGTTCCTCGCCTCTGGGGGCACGGGTAGTATAGCTGATGGAATAATCCACATTATCCATCCGCTGCAGGATTTCTTTCAAAATCGTGCTCTTCCCGCCTCCGGAAGGGGCAGATAGAATGATCAGGAAGCTGTCGCTTTTTTCAATCAAAGATGGCGTTTCCGGGCTGTTTTATTCCGGAATAATCTTTTTGTATTCGACGGCGCTGAGCAGGTTTTCCAGTTCGTCAGTATTGCTGAGGCGAACCTTCATGATCCAGCCGTCTTCGTAACAGGATTTGTTGATGAGGTCGGGGCTGTCTTCCAAGTCGCCATTGCGTTCGGTGATTTTGCCGGATACAGGTGAGATGAGGTCTTCAACTGCTTTAACGGCTTCGATGGAACCGCAGGGCTCGCCGGCGGAAACTTTCATGCCTACTTCGGGCAATTCTACAAAAACGATGTCTCCCAGCTCGTGCTGAGCGAAATCGCTGATACCGATGGTGGCGATGTCGCCATCCACTCTAATCCACTCGTGGCTTTCTGTATAGAACAGGTCGTCCATAATGTTCATGCTTATCTCCCGGATCTTTTATGTTTTTTAGCCAAAAGTCACGACGCGCACTTTGTGTCAAGCATAAAGTGCGTTGGCATTCCCCCATTTTTAATCCAGCCTTATCTCCAATTGCCAAAGATCTCCTCTTTCCTCGATGCTATGCCTTCGTTTGTGGTCATCCTTATGCAGGTGTTCAAAACATCGAAGCAAGAAAAAAGGAATTGAATCATTTTTGCTGCCCACCTGCTTTTGAGGTCTATTTAGCGTTATTATGGTTTGTTGGACAGAAGTGATTCCCACCACATCGATGCCGCATGTGCAACACTCTGAAAGATCAATATAAGCCCAAAACGCCTTGCCGGTTTTCGTATCCAGCGCATAAACACGGGATTCCCCGAACTCCAGAACAGGCTTCCAAGTGGATTGACCCAAGCCGTCAGGCTCTTCTCTTCGCGGTGATGTAGAATAAATTCCTGGCCGGATGATTCTCATTCAGCTCTTTATTCTTCATGATGTCGAACCAGTGCTCTTTTTTCCATAGCTCCACCCGTTTTTGGATTTTCTCTTTTGCCTCAGAAGGAATTTTATCTTCATGCATTTTTAGCATGGCCATGGCACTCAGCACCCGATGTTCTGCTGCCAGGGTAAGCCAGAAAAATGCCTCCTGCATGTCTTTCTCCACTCCATGGCCTTCGATGTAGAAAGCCCCCAAATTGCTTTGGGCAGGGCCATGTGCCCGGTCAGCTGCCTTGTGGAACCATTCAGCGGCTGCCTTAAGGTTTATCGGTGAGCAGGTTCCTTCATAGAGCAGACAGCCAAGTAAATACTGAGCTTCCAAATAACCCTGTTCAGCCGCATTGTACATCCAGCGGAATCCCTGTTTTAAATCAGTATCTGTCCCACGGCCCTTCAGGAGGCAGAAGGCAAGCTGATACTGAGAATGCGGGTTTCCCTGTGCGGCTGCCTTGGATACCAACTGCTTACCGATCCGCTGATACTTGGATAGATCTATGGGTTCCGGCTTGTATTTGCTATCCAGGAGATCAGCAGCGGAGCTGATCGCCAGGTTGTAGGCACCAATACGCATCACTCTCACGATCCCGCTCCGGTACCGCTCTTCAGCAGGTCAATCTTGGCAATCCTGACCAATCTGGTTCCATCCACTCTGGATGTGTAAAACTCGATACTTGGCAGGTCCCGGTTCATCAACTTCTGATAATAGCTCCGGAACTTCTCCTTGAGAGTGTAAAGCTCAGAGTCTGGATCAGTGACATTATGGGCATTAACGATCAGAAAGACTGTCCAGGCGATATCGGTATCCACATACTGCCGGGAGGTGCCATGCTTGCCTGTCTCGGAATCGAGGATCAGGATGGCGCAGGGCAGGTTCTTGGGGATATTGTCCTTGTTGTAGAGAGTCTCTGCCACTCCTGCCATATTCAAAGCTTCAGATATGCGGCTGCGTTCAGCTTGGTACTTCTCAATGGCTGTCATAGGCTCACCTCGATATCGTTCAACTGCTGATAGATCCACTGCTCCCGGTTGGCGATGACTGAAGCGAACACATTACGAGCGGCAATGCCTTCCCGCTTGATCTTGCCCCGGATGAGATAGGCGATCTCGGCTATGGTCAGAGCTTTACCTGTCTCTTTATCAGTCCAAGACAGGTGCTTGCGTTCGACCCAAGCTATAAGTGGAGCGATCGGAGTCCAGGAAGGCACTTTGCCGCCCAAAACGAAAGGCTCATGACGCACATTCGAGCCTACTCTCAGGATCATGGCTGTATCGGTGGTCTGGAGCAGATAACCGGTATTGCCGTAGAAGTCGCCCTTGTCATAGATCTGCTGTGTCAAAATCTCCTTGCGGGACTCGGCATCGATCACAGAACCGATCAGGTGCAGTCTGCTCTCCAAGGCAGCATAGATAGCCAGGTAGATCTCCCGCATCAGTTCATCCGGAGTGGTATAGCTATCAAGCATCAGATTACTCCCACCCGGATCACTCTCGGAGGTCTGGGTTTCAGCTCATTCAGGCGGTCCTGACCTTGTAGATTGAGATAGTCACGAAGCCCGGTCAGTGCTCTTAGCTCAAGCTTGGCTTTGAATGCGTCAATTTCGCTCCCTGTGAGCAGTTCGGTGGCAGACTGGTCTAATCCTACAGTCTTCACTATTCCTTCGCCCAGAGTCTTCAAATTGAGAAACTCGCAAGTACTCTGCAGCATCAGAAAACAGAACCCAAAAACGGGTTCCCTGGAGACTTTGCTTGCAAAGGATTTAGGGTGTGGCGAAAAGAAATCAGGAATGGCTCTTCTTCAGGCAAGTCATCGTGAGTTGCCCGATCAAAGTGCTCCTGCAGGACCAGTGAGTGGATCATTTCCAGCACCAGTCCCTGATGCTCTTTGAAGATGCCGTTATCACCCATCTCCCTGGGGAGGTTGAGTATTGCGAGCATGGCATCAATCTCGACCGGGATCGGTATCAATGCCCTTTCCTCATCAGCTCGGATAGCTCAATCGCTCTGCGTCCGACCTGCTTTGCCCACTTTGAGACAAGCATGTTATTGGCAGCTCGTTCCCAGTCTCCGGCTTGGATAAACGCCAGAGTGTTCTTGAAGCCAAGCAGACCATTGATGCCCAGGTAGCAGGGATCCCGCAAAGGAGCGAAGCGGCTTTGTGGGATGCTTATGCACATATTCAGAAGTACAGACTTGCGGACTTCATCCAGGGGATTATAGATCTCTGGAATCTCATCCAAAAGCTGTCTCTCGCAGTTCTGGATATCGTTCTCCAAGAGCACATAGGCTTCGGTCTGGGAGATACCACAGTCATCAAGATTACGACCGATACCGATAGTCAGCTTACCTGCTGTGCAGCGGTAGGGCTTAAGCCTCAGACCTTCGTGTCTAAGCAGTTGTTCTTTGATGCGTTCCAGTAGCTTGGCTTCCATCGTATCTCCTTGCGAGTAGTGTTGGTATACTGTATCCGGTGCAAGGAAGCCACTACCCTGTATGCTGACAAATCAGGATGAGTAAGGATGAGACAGAATTTGAGGTTGACAGGAATTGAATACCATGAACAATGGTAGACTGTGAAGAATATCTGAAACAATTAGATAGTAACTAGGAGCATGTATGATAAAGTATCGTTTCCCATTTATGGCGATTATCGGTCAGGACGATTTGAGCCTGGCCTTGATCCTGAACTTGGTCAACCCCCGGATCGGAGGGGTATTGATTCGTGGAACCAAGGGAACCGGCAAGAGCACGGCTGTTTACGGCTTACCTCAGATAGCACCACTGATCAAGGTTCATGAGTCATGTAGTTACAATTGCTCCCCAGAAGAACTCGACAGATGGTGTCCACAATGTAAGTCACAGCAGACCAACACCATAGTAGAGAGAGAAGTGGAAGTAGTAAATCTGCCCATGAACATCTCGGAAGAGAATTTGTCCGGTAGAATTGATGTGGATAGACTACTAAAGACAGGTGATAAGATGTTTACTCCCGGTCTCCTGGCTAAAGCTCACAGACAAATACTCTATATTGATGAGGTGAATCTGATTCCGGATCATATCACCGACAGCTTGCTTGATGTGGTAGCCTCCGGGGTCAGTACCGTCGAGCGGGAAGGATTTTCCGTGGAGCACGATGCCAGATTCCTTCTCATCGGCACCATGAATAGCGAAGAAGGAGAGCTCAGACCGCAGATTCTGGATCGTTTTCCACTATCAGTAACCATCAATACCCTCCGCAACCCCCATGACAGACTGGAGATCATTCGCCGCAACTATGCATTTGAAGCAGACCCTGCCAGCTTTATGGAAAGCTTCAAAGACGTCAACGATATGATGAAGCAGACCATTTTAGCTGCTAGGGAGATGCTCCAAGAAATCAAGATACCAGAGAGTTTAGTGAAAAACGTAGTCGATTTCTGTGTCCACTATGTGGTCGATGGGCATCGACCGGAGATTGTTATCATCAAAACTGCCATAGCTTACGCTGCACTGGAATTGAAGCCCGAGGTCGAGAGTAAACACATAAAAATGGCGATGAAGCTTGCCTTGCTGCATCGAACCCGTGATGGCGGATTAAAAAAGGCAGTGAATGCTTCCGATATAGATAGCTGGTTTGACGGCATCAAAAAAGACCGTGAACCGGATCGGACTTTCTCCATGGATTACGATGTGCAGAACTTGAGCATCCTGAAAGGAGGTTACCTTAGCCCATCAAAAAAATCCGGGAAAGTCTCGCAGAACTGAGTTTGTTACTCGGTAGCGAGGCTAGCGATGACTACATCGAAAGGCGTAGTCTGGTCAAACTGATAATCAAGCAAATTCAGCATAAAGAACTTACTGCCGCAGAAGTGGCGTTGCTCAATAGCTGGGATAAGGTGTGGCAGTATTATGAGAAACGTCCGGAAACTCTTGAAGTTTTACAAGGTATATACTCTTTGCTATCTAATCCTGATTACAAGTACATAGAGTTTGGAGTGGATTTTAATGCTTCAGCACTCTCCCCATTCAATCGCTTGTTCGCCGATCCCATGAGCCTGAAAGAAGTAGTTACAATCGCTCTCAACTATGTTAGGAACAAGCTGGTTAACGATCCAAAAGTAGAAACCGTAGTAAAAGGAATGGGAGGACAATCCACGGACTCCAATACCACTTTTAATGTCCATCTGACAAGCCATGAGATCGGTAAAATAGGCTTCAAACGTAAACAGATCACCGGCTTCAAACATAGTACAGGAATGCATCATGCCGTCGGACCGATAGCTTCATGGTCAGCAACAAAGTATGGTAATGCGCAGTTGGCAATCTATCAGACTATCAAGGTGGCAATCTCCGATGGATCATTCTCACGAGAACCTTTTGAAATCAAGGTAGCCGAAAGGCATATCCGTTATCCCGTATATCAGTTTAAGCAAAGCTTCAACATCATGTTGGTGTTGGATATCAGCAATTCTGTCAGATGGATTCTAAAGTATATCGAAAAAATTATCTCGATGCTCACTGCTCATGCCAGCGCTTCGAAGGATAAATTTGGTTTGATCGTATTTCAGGAAGATCACGCTCAGATAATGCATTACCCCACGGGCAATATACGTCATGTGATTGGAACGATAAACACTTTAGCTCCTAAGGGTAAAACTCCCTTGGCAGATGGGATCAAACTGGCTTTACAGACTCTGGAACATAGCAGATTCCGGGTTACAGGTATGTCCAACGCTATTGTGCTCCTATCGGATTGCTTTCCAGAGCCAATTACCGGCGAGTATAAGGATCAGATGGATGAACCAGCTTGCCAGGATTTTCTGAATGTCAGCGACAGGATTGCCGCAGCAAAGGTCAGATTCCTGGTTATCAATCCCGGTATCAATGGTATCAAAGGCTACAAAAAACACCTTGGCTACAGATTGGGAAAACTTGCAGCAGAGCGTGCAGAAGGTAATTTCCTGAATCTGATGGCGGATATCAAACGAACTAGTGACCCTAACGACAGAGACTATGTATTCTCAGAGCAAATGATGAATCAGTTTATGCGGGGGATTAGTGATTTTCGGACGGGAGGTGTCTAACAAAACTTATTCCCAGAATTATTCTATCATAGCTCATGCTTTCCATCAAGAAACACGTACTAAGTGCATGACGAATCAAATTGTGACTGACAATTTTAGATACACGGTTGCACTGTTTTTTAAAAACCTTCCCATAGGATTCTCGAAAGTTGATTTCTCGGTTTGGTCTTGGTTACATGCACCTCCAAAAAACACGGTTTTCACATCGTCCGGAAGTTTATCGGACGGAATCTTATCCAATCCCGGAATTGGGCATCCGGAATAATCAACTGCGGGGTCTTGACGCCCGTCATCATTTGGCCATCTTTTTCTGATTGGCATGGTAAGCCTCCTTTGGATTATCTGTCTTCCATGGAGCTGACTTGCCCGGCTCATGAAAAAAGCCGGCTAAGTGCCGGCCTCGAAAATGACGTCGCCACCTTAGCACATTTGTTAGGCGGAGCAAAGAGAAAATCACCGCCATGGAATCTGGGGACATTAAAGCGAAATCAGATTTATCTGTCAAGTAAAAAATTGCGGCCTTGCCGTTTAAGGAACGCGGGCATCCCTTCTGAAGATACCCGCGCATTGCTTGCTATGTGTTACAGAGCTTCAAAAGTAGCGGTGAAATGCCGCATTATCGGTGCTTCGTACTTGATCTTCAAACCCTTGTAGCTGTCTCGTTTGGCCCAGATCTGTTCCAGGCCCCAGGCCACAACGTCCATGTGATTGTTTGTATACACGCGGCGTGGAATCGCCAAACGCAAGAGTTCCATTTTGGGCGGACGCTCTTCGCGCGTGATGGGATCGCGATCTGCCAGCACTGTACCAATCTCCACGCCCCGCACTCCGGCCTCCACATATAGTGCTACACCCAATACCTGAGCCGGATATTGAATCTGTGGGATCTGCGGGAACATGCTTTTGGCATCCACATAGATGGCATGACCACCGGCAGGCTTCACGATCGGAATGCCCAAGGCGCTGATCTTGTCACCCAGATATTTTACTTGGGACATTCTGGCATGCAGATAGTCATATTCCGTGCTCTCCATCAAACCCGCAGCCAAAGCGTCCATATCCCTGCCACTCATGCCGCCATAGGTAAGATAACCTTCGAACAAGATGTTGAAAGTGGCACACTTGCGATAGGTCTCCAGCGAGCGCAGCGCGATAAATCCACCAATGTTTACGATGGCATCTTTCTTGGCGCTCATGGTCATACCGTCCGCATAGCTAAACATCTCTTTCACTATTTCTTTGATGCTTTTATTCTGATAGCCATCCTCGCGGGTGTTGATGAAATAGGCGTTTTCGGCAAAGCGGGCGGAATCGAAAATGAGAGGGATGTCGTGAGCTTTGCAGACCGCGGAAACGGCTTTGATATTCGCCATGGACACGGGCTGACCACCTCCGGTGTTGCAGGTAACCGTGTGAATCACCATGGGAATCTTCCGGGCACCGTGCTCAGCAATGCAGGCTTCAAGTTTTTTGATGTCGATATTGCCTTTGAAGGGCAGCTCCAGATTGGGATCTCCGGCTTCATCCACGGTGCAATCCATGGGAATGGCCCCGCGAAACTCTATATGCCCCTTGGTGGTATCAAAATGGGCATTGCCGGGAATGATGTCTCCGGCTTTGATGGTGGCAGAAAACAATACGTTCTCCGCAGCCCGGCCCTGATGTGTGGGCATCACATGGGGAAAGCCCAGTATGTCGTTAATTACCTTTTTCATGCGCAGAAAACTGCGGGATCCGGCGTAACTCTCATCTCCCTGCATCAAGGCAGACCACTGCCGGTCGCTCATCGCGCCGGTACCGGAATCGGTTAGCAGGTCGATGTAAACATCTTCTGCGGCCAGGTTGAAGAGGTTGTACTGCGCGGCTTTCACCTTCTCGGCCCGTTCTTCACGGTTCAAAATCTTCAGCGGTTCCACCATTTTGATGCGCCAGGGTTCAGCATAAGGTTGTTTGATCATTGTGTCTCCATTTATCTATTTTGTTTGTTGTATTCCAAAGCCTAAAGGCAAAGTCCCGCGCTGTTGATTTGTGTCAAATCTTTTTTATTAACGGCATCACTGTGCTGGGCTGCCAAACTCTGTATAAAGAGTCACCCAAATTTACAAATGGCGATCAATGGACAAATGGGGATAAGTGCTTCTATGGTGTAGAGATAGATAAGACTATCTTTAGAAATATGCTTGCTCAGGTTTGGACCCTTTTGTGCGTGTTTGGATCACCGATAATTGCAAATTGAGCCGATTTCGGACTATTTATGGACTTGACATAACGCACCGCGAGCGTCAGCGAGCAGAGTCCCATCGGGACGACAGTATAGATAGCAGTAGGATATTCCAAATGCCGATGAGTGCCGGAGGCACGACAGTTGATAGCGCGGGGTGAAGCTCGGGAACCCCACAAAATGGCTGAGCAATTGTATGGGGACCCCGATCTCCAGCACGTTTGTGTATCTCGTTTCTTTCACCCCACAAAATAGCTGCGCAATTTTGCGGGGGCCCCGATCTCCGTTTCGCTGGTGTATCTCGTGCCT
>ENA-UOOR01000629-UOOR01000629.1-fermentation-metagenome-genome-assembly--contig:-NODE-629-length-48411-cov-5.389590_pt1 | contig 48411 bp, 36 predicted proteins | sample MGYA00245780_ERZ724029 | MGnify/ENA primary metagenome ERZ724029 (study PRJEB28704, sample SAMN03018315) | fermentation metagenome | biome: anthropogenic terrestrial biome; feature: soil; material...
GGGGGGGGGGTATACCCTTCTTAATCCTTCCAGAACCTTTTTCCCTACTCCATTTATCTGTTTTTTATATTATTCTTTTTTACATTCCGGAATCTCTTCTCGGAGTGGTCTCCTTTTTTTATTCATTCAACCGGAGCATAGTATTCGGATCCTCTTGGAATAAATTCTCATCCTATATACAACACTATCCCTTTCCTCTAAAAGAAAATAGTGCCTGAATTGCATCTTCCCCGGCAGGGGATAGTGGTTGGGCCCGAAGTCTTTTTTTATGAATTTCCGGCTATTAAATTGGTGTAATAGATAATTAAACGCAAATGAATACAATGAATTTATTATTAATTAAAAAGTAGAGTATGAAAAAGAAGTTAGTATTGTTTTTATCCTTATTCCTTATAGGAATAGGGCTGGCAACTGCCCAAACCCGCGTGCGGGGGACAGTTGTCGATGAGGCGGGCGAGCCTATTATCGGGGCGACAGTTACGATTAAGGGCGTTTCCCAGGGGACAGCTACTGATATAGACGGGAATTTCAGCATTACCGCCCCCGAGGGAGGAACCTTGGTTGTCTCCTATGTGGGCTACCAGTCGCAAGAAGTTCCGGTGAGTGCAAATGTAAGAGTGACTTTGGTGGAAGATTTGAAAGTATTGGATGAGGTTGTTGTAACTGCTTTTGGATTACAGCGACAAAAAAGAGAACTCGGTTATTCTACTGCTCAAGTTAACAGTGAAGAATTGATTCAGGCACGAGCTGTGAACGCAGCAACCAGTTTACAAGGTAAAGTTGCGGGACTGAATGTTTCTTCGTTGGACAATGGTGTCCTTGAGGATGTAAAAATCAATTTGAGAGGCATTCGTTCTCTCACCGGCAATAATAATCCTATGTTACTGTTGGATGGTGTCCCCGTAGGACTTAACCTTTTGAGTACTATTAATCCGAATGATATTGAGAATGTCAATGTATTGAAAGGTACTTCGGCTGCTGCTATTTATGGACCGGATGCACGAAACGGGGTAATTATCGTTACTACGAAGGCCGGTACAAAAGATGGTAAACCGGAAATTACCGTTAGCAATTCTACACAATTCAGCAATATATCGTTCTTACCGAAATTTCAAACACAATTTGGCCCGGGTGCATACGGGGAATATATTCCTTATGAAAACTGGTCGTGGGGGCCTGAATATGATGGAAGTGAAATTGTGATAGGTGAACCTTTGGAAGACGGTACAGAGCAAAAAGGCATCTATTCTTCCATTCGCAATAACCGGCGAGAATTTTTCACTACGGGAGTAACTGTGCAGAATGATATTTCGTATGCAACAAAGGGATTTTTCCTTAGCTTGCAAGATGCTAACATTACAGGTGTCGTGCCCGATGATGAAAGCCGAAGAACGGGAGTGCGGTTGAATGCTTCTCAAACCTATAAGAAGTTTACGGCATCATTCAATACGAATTATATTTATCAAAAATATAATGTGTTTGATAATGTGGGCATGGATGATTATTATGAAGCCAACAATGTCGGTTTGAACGAAGGCCTAATGAATCTTATTTTTAGTACGCCGGCACACATTCCGTTGACTTCCTATAAGGATTTCGAAAATAATGAATTTGCCAAGTATAATAATTATTACAATCGTTACGGCATTAATCCATATATTGCGTTGGATACATGGAGAAGAAAAGGCCTTGACCAGAATATGATTAGCAGTCTCGATTTGAAGTTGGCCGTTACCGACTGGCTGGATTTGAACTATCGTGCTGCTGTGACATACACCAGCCAGGTATCGGAGCATGATCAAAGGCGGATTCCCACAACCGCTTATGGAGCAGGAAGAGGATTAGATCCTGTGCCTCAGGCCGTCGAAAATGAATCTTATATAAGTAACCGCCTGTCGTCGGAGTTTTTTGCCAATTTCCATAAGACTTTTGGCGATTTCAAGGTCAATGCAATTGGCGGTACGTATGTCCGTGATGTATTATCGAGGACAACGGGAGTAAATGCATCGAATCTTATCATCGAAGATTTGTTTAACGTGTCGGGCCGTCCGGGTGAATTGGACGGTTCTTCGACGGAATTGCATACCCGGATGTTTTCTCTGTATGGCAGCGCCGGTGTAACTTTCAAAAACTATGCAACCATCGAATTTACGGGACGTAACGATCAGACCTCGGTGCTGGATCCGAGTAACAACAGCTTTTTCTATCCAGGTGTGAATGCATCGTTTGTTTTGACGGATGCTGTTCCTGCATTACAATCGGATGCTTTTAATTTCTTGAAATTACGCGGTTCATGGAACAAAACGGGTAATGCCGATATTGAACCTTATCGTTTGGCCGCCACTTTTTCACAATATGACGATGGAGGTCTTACTTCTCAAACACCTTCCGGCTTTCCATTTAGTGGAATCCCCGGATATTCTGCCGACCAAATATCTTATGACAGATATTTGAAACCGGAATTTATCGAAAGTGTGGAAGCCGGATTTGAGGCGGGTTTCTTTCGCAACAGGATTAATTTGGACGTAACCTATTATAATCAGAATAACACAAACCAAATTGTGAACATTCGAGTTCCTCGTCCAACAGGTTATAATTTGGCTTATATAAATGCTGCGTCATTTCGAAATTTTGGTTTTGAGACCCAATTAAAATTGTCACCGCTGGTACATTTCGAAGATGTAAGGGTAAACTTTACCGCCAACTACTCGTATAACAACAGTGAAGTTTTAAGTATCTATAATGATTTGGACGAACTTTCCATCGGCGGTTATGTAATGGCAAGTAATGCGGCTGTAAAAGGTCAGCCGGCATTTGTGCTGAATGCTACCGACTATAAGAGAGATGATCAGGGACGTGTAATTATTGATTACGCAACAGGATATCCTATCCCGGACGAAGTGAATAAAAAATTCGGTCGTACTATGCCTATGCACATGATCGGCTTGAATCCCTCCGTACAATGGAAAGGGTTAACCCTCTCCGCTTTGTTCGAATATAAAGGAGGTCATTATGCTTTCAACATGATCGGCAGCGATATGGCATGGACCGGAGTTTCCGAAATTACGGGAGCTAATCACCGCGAACACTTTGTATTTCCTAATTCCGTTTACGAAGACCCCGATAATCCCGGAACCTATATTCCGAATACGAATATTACAACTACAGGAGATGCGGCCGATTTCTTCACAAGCGATGCTTATCGTAGTGTAGCTTCAAACTTTATTACCAGCGCAGCTTCTTGGCGTTTCAGGGAATTGTCGCTGACCTATGATCTTCCCAAGTCGTGGCTTGCCAAACAGGATGCCATTCAAAGTGTGAGTGTAGGGTTGATCGCCCGTAATTTGGTGCTTTGGCTACCGAAAACCAATGTATATTCTGATCCTGATTTCAGGGGAAATCAAGACTTCCTTAGTGGAGCAAATGGAAATATTGCGGGTATTTCGAATGCCACTGTTAATCCTCCCACGCGTACTATCGGAGGAACAGTTTCTATTAAATTTTAACGGATAGATTTTGTAATCAATAAAAAATTCGAAATGAAAAAAATATTATTTATCATTCTTATAGGCGCTCTGTCGCTAAATGGTTGCAGCGATGCGTTTTTCGATATTAACAAAAGTCCGAATAACGCTACCGAAGACAATATGACTCCTAGCCTGATTTTGCCGAGAGCTTTGCATAGGTTTGCCGACAAGTCGGCTACAGGCTATCGTATTTATTTGCATTGGATGGGGTATTGGGCCCGTTGTGCAGGCGGTTATGGTCCCAATACTGACGAAGAATCCTACCAACTAACTTCATCTTTTATGACGGCTTCTTGGTCTGACATGTATGATATTCTTAAGGATTTTGATGTAATAGAAAAAAAGGCGTTGGAACGTAATGAAACTGGTTATTTAGCAATTGCTAAAATTATGAAATCGATCGGTTTTATGCAGTTGGTAGACCAATACAATAATGTCCCATATTCCAAAGCATTCAATTTGAGTGAATATATGCTTACACCTTACGACAAAGGACAAGACGTTTATAATGCTCTTATCGCGGATCTGGAAGAGGCTGATGTCCTTTTACAAGAAGCGTTAGAGGAAAATAATTTGGATATTAAAACTGCTGATATTCTGTTCGGAGGCGATTTTGCGAAGTGGCGCAAACTGGGAAATACCCAACGCCTGCGTTTACTCATTCACCAAACCGGTTTGCTCAGTAATGCGGAATTAAAAACGGAGGTGGATAAAATTGTGGCTAACGGAGGAGGTTTTCTCGGTGCCGGTGAAACAGCCAATGTTCAACCAGGATATGCCTCGGATGTGAACAAACAAAATCCTTTCTGGAATACTTACAATACCAACGACGCAGGCGGGTTAGACAATTTCAACAGGGCAAATAATTATTTTCTGAATTTATTGAAGGATAATGGAGATATTCGTTATACACGTTTCTTTGCAAAGGCTACCGCTCCCGTAGGCGGCGTGGAGTATGCAGGGTTTGATTTCGGTATTGAATCTCAAGCCGGGCAGTTAACCTCGACTCAATCGTCGATGGTCTCAGGTCCAGGCATCATTTCCGGTGCTAGTGATCCGTTATGGCTCTTTACTTCTTTCGAAAGCCTGTTCCTGCAAGCCGAAGCTATACAGCGCGGCGCTTTGGCCGGCAACGCTCGAAATGTTTACGAAGCCGCCGTAAAAGAGTCTTTTAACTGGCTGGGAGTACCCGATGGGGCGGAGGATTATTTGACAAACACAGAAAAAACTTTTGCGAACTGGGATGAAAATTCGGATAAACTTCTGTTGATAGCAAGGCAAAAATATATTGCCATGTATGGCATCAACGGACTGGAAACCTATACGGATTACCGCCGTACCGGTTTTCCGGATACCGAGGATATACTTTCGGTTAGAGCAGGCGTAACGAATTCGATACCTAAACGGTTAATTTATCCTGTTGAAGAGTATCAATATAATGCTGCCAATGCTACCGCCGAAGGAACTATAGACCCGCAAAAGGCTACTGTATTCTGGGATGCAAACTAATAAATTTTTAAAAGGAAGAAAATATGAAAAAGTATAAATACGGATTAATTATATCTGCATTAGTCGCTCTCGTGATGGGATTTACCTCCTGCTTGAACGACGATATGATAGATGACCAAAAATATGGCATTATCAATTTAAATGCCAACAAGATCATTGAATTTCCTGATGGTGCGGAATCATTTACGTTGAAAAACGAAGGATCGAAGCAACTCAAATTGGGCGGAATAAGGCTGGCTGCCGAAAAACCGGCATCGGAAGATATCGTCGTAAGTCTTACAATAGACCGGTCTGCAGAAATACTAGGTGCTTCAACACCATTGCTTCCGTCGAATGTCATTACCTTCCCTGCTACGATCACCATACCTGCGGGGAGGCGGGTGTCTGATTCGATTACGATAACCATAAATACGGATGAGCTTAAGGCCGACCCTCAATATTTGGCTATTTCCATTGCTTCGATTGATAAATCGGATTATCTGGTCAGCGGTAACCTGGGATATTTGACTCTCAACTTCAAAGGCCCACATCAGTGGGAAGGACGTTATGCGTTGACTGGAACGATGACAGATGCTGCCAGTCCAAACTTGACTCATGTTTCATCATTGTGGGTGATCGATACGAAAAATAATCCGAATGGTGATCCCTATACTGTTCAAATACGTACAAAGAATAGTACAACTTTAATGTTCTTTGATGAGATCATACAAGGGGATTATATTTATCCGATAAGTACAGGTACTAGTTATAGTGGATATGGATCTTTCGCCCCAGAATTTGTTTTTGATGAGGAAGGAAATATTACGGCTGTCGTGAATCATCATGGCCAGCCTGCCGCCAATACGCGTGAGGCGGAACTCGACCCCTCCGGAGTAAATAAATATGATGAAGCAACAAAATCATTCCAAGTATCCTATTGGATGAATCAACCTTCTTCAATTGCCGGTCATCGCTCACACATAGTAGAGACCTATACTTTTATCGAAGAGTTAGAATGAATATAATTGGAAAGGTATCATTACACCGGTTATCCGGAAGATCAGTTTTAAATGAGGGTATTGAAAAATCATTAGAAGATAAAACCTTTCAATTAATTTTTTACATAAACTCTACAAAAAATTAAACTCTATTGAAAGGAATTTTGGACAGGGCTGGGAGCGATCTTCGCCCTGTCTTCTTTGTTTTTTATCCGACGCGTAAACGGAACCGGCACAAGTCTGAAAGTGAGAAGACGTAAATGAGAGCGGGTTTTAGATATTAATACATATTGAAAAGACGATAGCCAGTAACAGGCCTGACATAGAGGTGAGTCGTAAGTAGGGATCCATCGCCTTATTTTGTTTTTGGAAAAGATCGTTGAGTATTTTCAATTGAAAAAGGAATACGATTGCATACAAGTATCGGTACCAGGGAGCCGGGGCAAATAGAAAACTATATTGCAGGAAACAAGTGAACATGCCGAAAGTGAGCAGCGCATGATAAATGCGCGCATTGGCCAATCCTAAGCGCGAGGCGACAGTGATTTTGCCCGATGAACGGTCGTTATCGATATCCCGCATATTGTTTATGTTCAAGATCATGGTGCTGATGAATCCCAGTCCGATTGCCGGCAGTACCGGTTGGAAATCCAAGGAGAATGTTTGCAGGAAATAGGATCCGATGACGGCTACGGGACCAAAGAATAAGAATGCAAAAAAATCGCCCCATCCTTTGTATCCGTATGCATTCTTTCCGACCGTATAAAACACCGCCGCCAAAATTGCACACGCACCGATGCCCAACATAATCAGCACCCACTTCCAGCCGATGGCTTCGGCCACCCGCAATACGAGTAGTGCGCCGATAGCCGCAACAAAAAGGATAACGAGACCGATTCCCCTTTTCATAAGAGAAGGGGTTATCTTTCCGCCTTGTACGGTGCGTGTGGGTCCTTGTCGTTTACCGGTGATGTCGGTTCCTTTCAGGTAATCGCCTAAGTCGTTAGCCATGTTGGTCAGCCCTTGCATGCTCATTGCCAGGAGCAATGTCAGGATAAACGTAACGGCGTTGAGCCCGGACTCGTGAAAGGCCAAGCCATTGCCGAGAACGACCGCTCCTACCGCAAGAAACAACGTCCTTGGCCGGAATGCTTCTATCCAATCTTTTGCAGATGCCACGTTTATAATTACAAATTACAAATTACGAATTACGAATTACAAATTACCATTTACCAATCTCCAACCTCTAACCTCTAATCTCCAGTTTAATACGACCGGGCGAAGATAACGCGTTGGGCCGAAGGTTTGCCCGTTACCATACATTTGCCCGGAGTTTTATCCCCTTCGAGCGGAATGCAGCGAATCGTAGCTTTGGTTTCGTTTTTAATCAATTCCTCCGTTTCAGGAGTTCCGTCCCAATGGCATAGCAAGAAGCCTCCTTTTTCAATCTCAACTTTAAATTCGTCATACGAGTTGACTTCCCGCGTTTGCGAGACTCTGAAGTCGAATGCTTTTTGATAGATGTTTTGTTGGATGTCGTCGAGAAGGTCTTTGACCCTTTGCTCGATGCCGTCGCATGAAACCGTTTCTTTGGTTAAGGTATCGCGCCTCATCACTTCGATGGTGTTATTCTCCAAATCACGCCCGCCGATGGCTAAGCGCACCGGAACACCTTTCAGTTCATATTCGGCAAACTTCCATCCCGGCTTTTTATTGTCCGAGTTATCGTATTTCACGCTAATGCCCAGCGATTTCAACCGTTGGACAATGCCTGCAACTTTTTCATCGATCTCCGCCAGTTGTTCGTCGTTCCGGTAAATGGGAACGATGACTACCTGATGTGGAGCCAATTTGGGAGGCAGTACCAACCCGTTATCATCGCTGTGCGACATGATAAGCGCCCCCATCAAGCGGGTCGAAACGCCCCATGAAGTCGCCCACACATAATCGAGCTTGCCGTTTTTATCGGTAAACTGCACATCGAAGGCTTTGGCAAAATTCTGCCCCAGGAAGTGCGAAGTGCCCGATTGCAACGCTTTGCCGTCTTGCATCATTGCTTCAATAGTATAAGTGTCGAGCGCTCCGGCAAAACGTTCCGAGGCCGATTTCGTGCCTTTGATGACCGGCATGGCCATATAATTTTCCGCGAATTCGGCGTATACGTTGAGCATTCGTCGGGCTTCTTCCACGGCTTCGTCGGCGGTGGCATGCGCCGTATGGCCTTCCTGCCAGAGGAATTCAGCGGTACGCAGAAACAGACGGGTACGCATTTCCCATCGCACGACGTTCGCCCATTGATTGATGAGCAGCGGCAGGTCACGATACGATTGGATCCAATTCTTATAAGTACTCCAGATAATGGTTTCGGAAGTGGGGCGGACGATGAGTTCCTCTTCGAGTTTAGCCGCCGGATCGACGATCACACCTTTTCCGTCGGGGGAATTCTTTAGTCGATAGTGGGTTACTACCGCGCATTCTTTAGCGAAACCTTCCACGTGGTCGGCTTCACGGCTGAAAAATGATTTGGGAATGAATAACGGGAAGTACGCATTGACATGCCCCGTTTCTTTGAACATATCGTCGAGTTGGCGTTGCATCTTTTCCCAGATAGCGTAGCCATAGGGCTTTATCACCATGCAGCCGCGTACGGCCGAATTTTCTGCCAGATCGGCTTTGATAACCAAGTCGAGATACCACTGCGAATAGTCTTTGCTTCGCGGCGTAAGTTCTTTCAATTCCTTTGCCATATACTATTTATCGATTGAATATTTTTTATTTAAGGATGCAAAGATACAAATTTATTTTCGCATCCTCCAATCTCCAATCTCTAATCTCCAATCTCTAATCTCCATTTTAATACGTCTCTCGCAAATGTTTCACCGTGATGGGTGTTTTAGCCGAAGCTTTCAATTCGGGAGACGTTATGACGATGGTTTTCTTTTCGCCCGGAAGCAAGTCGAAGAAGTTATCGCTAAACGATGCACCCAGTACCGGAATTTCCACGAACACGTCTTTTGCCAGTTTCTTACCGGATAAGGTGACCGTATATTTTCCATCGGCATACTTCACCGTATGATGGACGGCCGTTTCCGACAGTTCCAGTTTATTGGGCCAGTAGAAATAATAGTTCCGCTGCGAGATCACAGCACCTTTCTTATCGCTTAACCAGGCGTGTATGACGACACGGTGTTTCTCCTCTTCCGTAACCAGCTCCGATGTGTTGAACGCTTTTACCCGAGTGCTGGCATTGGCTTTGGCCGATATCTTTTCGGTAAACGACTTCAGTCTCTTTCCCGAGAAATCGAGCACTTGTACGTTTAGTTGCAAGTCGTCGATATCTTGCAGGTTATCGGACATGGTGAAGTAGGTGAGGACATTGTTTTTATGTTCCACACCTAAAGCCAGCGGTGCAAACACATTCCTCATTTTATAATGTTGCGCTTTCCAGTTCTGGTAATAATCGATACTCGACCACGAAACTACGGGCCAGTCGTCATTGATTTGCCAGTAAAGGGCGCCCATGCAATAAGGCCGTCCGCGGCGATTGGCTTCCACGGCTTCCTCCATGCCGTTGCCTTGCATGATAAGGCCGACATAGATGAAATCTTCGAAGTTTTTAGGCGTATGATAATACATTTCCATGTATTCTTTGATCGCCTGGTTGCCGATACCGCTTTTTTGATGCGTTTTCATTACATCGGAGTTGATATCGAAATCTTTTTCTTCGGCAAACGTGCGAATGGTCTTCATTTCGGGAAAGGATTGGAATCCGAATTCGCTGGCAAAGCGGGGCAACCTGTCCGCCATCGCTTCGAAAGGCATGCGTCCGTGCCATAATCCCCAATCGTGAACGTCGCTGGCGCTGAATTTTTCGGGACGCCCCCAGTTGGAATCGTAGGGCGAACCGTGGATATAGCTGCGTGTGCCGTCATATTCCGTCACCAGCGAGGGGATCAATTCGCGGAAAGTCTTGTCATAGCCGCGACGCCATTCGTCGAGCACTTCCGAAGGATATTCCTTATCCCATCCCCAATAATTGATTCCTTCGTATATTTCGTTATTGCCGCACCAAAATGCCAGCGAGGCGTGGTTTCGCAGGCGCTTGATATTGTAGACGGCTTCTTCGGCAACGTTTGCCAAAAAGGCATCATCCGAAGGGTAGGGGACGCATCCGAAAATAAAATCCTGCCAGATGAGAATGCCTTTTTCATCGGCGAGGCGATAAAAGTAATTGTCTTCGTAGGTCCCGCCGCCCCATACGCGAAGCATATTCATATTTGCCGAGGTGACATGATCGAAAAGCCGTTCGTAGTAAGCCGAATCTTGTTGGGTGCGCAGGATCTCTCCGGGAATATAATTCGCGCCTTTGGCGAACAAAGGGATACCGTTCACTTCGAAGTAGAACGACCGTCCGTGTTCGTCCTTCTCTTGTACGAGACGTACGGAACGGAAGCCGGTGCGTTCGGTTGTTTGCGCAATCGCTTGGTCGCGGATCGAGAGGGTCACCGAAAAATCGTATAGATATTGTTCTCCCCAGCCGGCCGGCATCCATAAATGAGGGTTCTTGACGGTCATGGGCAGCGAAACGATGTTTTTTCCTTTTTGCAATACCACGTCCTTCTGCACCGTTTCAACCGGTTTGTTATCGAATGAAGCGCTGACCGACAAGGTCGCCGGGCCTTCGGTTACGGAGTAGACTTCAACTCGATGCTCTATCTCGGCCTTTTCTTTACCGACGGATGTTTGCTTGACGAAATAATCCTCGATGCGTGCCTGATTATAAAAGGTGAGCGACACCGGTTTCCAGATGCCCATCTGAACGAGCCGCATTCCCCAGTCCCAGCCGAACTGGTAAGGCGCTTTGCGTGAGAAAACGCTCATCTTGACGTCGCTATGATCGTTTCCGGCCGGATAGTTATAGCCGTTGGTCAAATACGCCGGCTCCATATAGGTGACGGGCGAATGAAAGCGAATGTACAACTTGTTGTCTCCTTCGCGAAGAACGTTTTTCACCGACACTTTGTGCCCGACGAACATGTTTGCCGATTGAAAAATACGCGAGCCATTTAAAAATACGTCGGCATGGGTATCGAGTCCTTCAAAAAAGATTACGGCATCGTCGTACTTCAGTTGTTTGGCGGTGACAGAGAACGTTTTTTTGAAATCCCAATCCTCCTTTTCGGGCCATTGTACCTTCTTTTCATTCGTGCCGTAATACGGATCGGGTAATACTTTATAGCGAATCAAATCGCGTTGTACCGATCCCGGCACTTCGGCGTCCCGCCAATCGTTTTTGCCGGTTTGTGTAAATTGCCAGCCATCGTTGAGTGGCAAGTAAGCTTCCGACGCTTTTTGTGCTTCCATCGAGAAGCAAAATAAAGCTCCGAGGATCATCATCATGACTTTTTTCATATTCTCTGTTGCATTATTTAATTGTATGTGTTTCCTATTTCTTTCCTTCCAATGTCCGCCTTTTTCTTCATGTTCGCTATAATCCACAGCAAAAATACATAAATAAAGCCAAAAGGCAAAGCAAACCGAGCCGCATCATTTTTTACAATATTCAGCATCAAAAAGTGATCGTTTGGAACAAAAAATAGTAAATTTGTGCATTGCAATCAAAAACAAGAAGCAATGGAAGAACCTCTACTGATCGAACGGAAGGATTTTATTCAGCTTTACCGTAAGCTATATGGCTTTTTACGGCGCGAGTGGACTTTGGAAAAGACTTGCCTGTTAAAGAGTATTGTCTCCGATTCGTTGCGCACGCAGGAGGGCGTCTTTGACAAGGCGGCTTTACGCGACTTGATACACCGCATGAAAACGGCGGCTATTACCATTGATGAAATTGGATTGAAGCAGCATACTATTTGTGCGGTTTTACTTTTCCAACCGATTCAAAAAGAGGTTTATTCTTTACGTGAGACGAAGAAGTTTTTTGGAAACGAAGTCGAAGGTATCCTGCGCGGATTGCTTAAGGTGAATGAATTCAGCGATAAAAAAACGGCGGTGGAATCGGAGAATTATATCCGCCTGCTGTTGTCTATGGCGGAAGATATTCGTGTGGTTTTTATTATGATCGCCCGTCATCTGGCGCTGATGCGCGAGGCGCGTAACGGCCAGCAAGCGGAACGCTTGGAACTGTCCGTCATGTCGGCCTATCTGTATGCTCCGTTGGCTCATCGTCTGGGTTTGTATTCGATAAAATCGGAATTGGAGGATTTGTCGTTGAAATATACCGACCGTGATATGTACGATTACATCGCCACGAAACTGAACGAAACGAAACGCGAGCGCGAAAAATATATCGAGGAGTTTATCCATCCGGTGAAAGAACGGCTGGACAAAACGGACTTAAAGTACGATATCAAAGGACGGACCAAATCGATTTACTCGATTAACAACAAACTGAAAAAGCAGAAAATCCCATTCGAGGATATTTATGATTTGTTCGCCATTCGAGTCATCCTCGATGCGCCGCTCGACGAGGAAAAAGCCCAATGTTGGCAGGTCTATTCCATCATTACCGATATGTATCAACCCAATCCGAAACGGTTGAAAGATTGGTTGGCTATTCCCAAAAGCAACGGCTACGAATCGTTGCACATTACCGTGATGGGCCCCGGCTCGCGCTGGGTGGAGGTGCAGATACGGACCCGCCGCATGGATGAAATCGCCGAGAGAGGTCTGGCGGCACACTGGAAGTATAAGGGAATAAAAGGTGAATCGACGCTTGATGAATGGCTAAGTTCGCTACGGGAGTCTCTCGAAAATAAGGATGCCGATATTCAGGAAAAATTGGGGGACTTTAAACTGGATTTATACGACGAAGAGATTTTTGTCTTTACTCCGAAAGGAGATCTTTTCAAATTGCCCAAGGGCGCTACCGTACTCGATTTTGCATTTGCTATTCACTCTAAACTGGGTGCTTCGTGCGTGTCGGGAAGGGTGAACGGGAAGAACGTACCGATAAAATATGTGTTGAAAAGCGGCGATCAGGTGGCGATAAATACTTCGTCGCATCAGTCCCCCAATCAGGATTGGCTTAGTTTCGTGGTGACTTCAAAAGCCCGTACCAAAATCCGTCAGCTTCTGAAAGAGGAAGCCGCCAAACAGGTCGATATTGCCAAAGAAACGTTTTCCCGCCGGATGAAAAACCGGAAGATCGATATGGATGACTCCATATTGATGCAGCTTATTAAAAAGCTGAAATATAAAACGGTGACCGATTTTTATGCGGACATTGCCGTGGACAAGTTAGATATTAATTGGGTGATTGACCGCTATCTCGAACTCGAAAACAAGGAGTCCGAACAGCGTGATTTTGCGGCGAACGTAAGTGCTGAGAATTTTGTTGTCAGGCCCGGGTCGGTCGTTGAGCAAGCACAAGATGAATTGGTGATCGACGAACATCTTACGGGCATCGATTATAAGTTAGCCAAGTGTTGCAACCCGATTTTCGGAGATGATATTTTCGGTTTTGTCTCGTCGCAAGGAATAAAGATACACCGGACAAACTGCCCCAATGCGCACGATCTGTTTTCGCGGTTCGGATATCGTGTCATTAAAGCCCGGTGGTCGGGCAAAACGGGCAGTTCCAACTATGCCACTATCTTGCGTATTATCGGAAACGATCAAATAAATATTGTTTCCAACTTAATGTCGATCATTTCGAAAGAAGACGGTGTGCAGTTGCGGTCCATCTCCATCGATTCCAACGACGGCTTGTTTCAGGGAAACATCACTGTGATGTTGGCCAATACTTCCATGCTGGAACAACTGATGAAGAAGCTCAAGTCGGTGAAAGGTGTCAAATCGGTTACCCGGTTGAATTAGCCCCTTTCTACCTTCCCCCGAAAGGAGAAGAACTGCGGGGTATCCGTTGCCGTTCCGAAGAATCTGTCCTTAGCCTATGTAGATGGTCGCAAAAACCCTATAGAATCGTGCACCCGTCGCAAAGAGACTATGCCGATTCGAACTTATTCATTAGATACTGGACATAATTCCGTTCGTAATCCGAGGGGCGAAGTATTTCGTCGTCGTACTTCAAGACATCGATATCGATGACGACTTTGCCTATTTCTTTATCTTGTGGAGTCCTGCCCAATGCCGATTCGATACGCTTTACTTTTTCTATGATTTCTTTCGATGTCAAATCGCTTTGAAACATAGCCAACGCGTTTCTGAAGGGATATGGATACAATCCTTCCCCAGGCATATTAATGATAGTGGGGGTGAAATTAATTTCAGGAAAAATATGATGAAGCATTCTTTTTGCCTTATCAATATTTGCCTTTGCGTATATGTTCGATCCGATGCTTAATAATATCTCATGCATAATAAGAGATTTAAAATACAAATGTACAACACATTTTCCGATGAAAGATTGAATAAACCTCAAAATATAGTATCTTTGTTCCTTAAACATGTTAAAGAATGAGAAATATTCGGGCGACAATCCTTTTTATTTTCTTCTTCGTAGGGTTTGTATCCTCGGCGCAAGAGAATGCTAAGCCCTTGATATACCGTATAAACATACGTGAGAATATCGGAAGCAATACATGGATTTACCTGCGCAACGGATTGCATGAAGCCGTGCAGTTGCAGGCAGAGTGTGTGCTCCTCGATATGAATACGTACGGAGGGGCGGTTCTTGAAGCCGATTCCATGCGGACGGCCATCTTAGAGTCGCCTTTGCCGGTCTATGTATTCATCAATAACAACGCGGCATCGGCAGGAGCCCTTATAGCCATTGCCTGTGACCGGATTTTCATGCGTCCCGGCGCTTCTATCGGGGCTGCAACGGTGGTAAATGCCGCCGACGGGGCTAAGGCGCCCGATAAATACCAATCGTATATGCGCGCGATCATTCGGGCTACCGCAGAAAGCCACGGGCACGATACCCTTGTCGAGGGAAAGGATACGATAATACAATGGATCCGGGATCCGAAAGTCGCCGAAGCGATGGTGGATGAACGTATTGTGGTTCCCGGGTATGCCGATTCCACGCAAATTCTCACGCTCACTCCCGCACAGGCGATGGAATTAGGGTATTGCGACGGCATAGCTTCTACTCTCCATCACGTCGCCGTGCAATATCTCGGATACAACGATTATGAACTAAAAACCTATAACGCGACCTTTTACGATAGAATAAAGGGCTTTTTGATGAATGGTATTATACAGTCGCTGCTGATTATGCTCATCATCGGCGGCATTTACTTTGAGTTGCAATCGCCCGGAGTCGGTTTTCCTTTGGCGGTGGCCATCGCGGCGGCCTTGCTTTATTTTACGCCGCTTTATCTGACGGGATATGCCCAGAATTGGGAAGTCTTGCTTTTTGTGTTGGGTCTGATAGCGATGGTGTTCGAGTTGTTGGTGGTGCCGGGGTTCGGGGTGACCGGAATCGTCGGCATTCTTTTTATTGTCTCCGGATTACTATTAGCGCTTATCGGGAATATCCGGTTTCATTTCGACGGTTTGCCCGTGATGCAACTTTTCCGTGCGCTCGTGATCGTCTTCGCCGGATTGGGGCTTGGGTCCGTGTTGATCGTTTATTTGTCGAGCCGTATCGGTAAACCGGGTTTTTTCCGGAAGGTGGCGTTGCTGGCCGATCAGAAAGGAACGGTTTCGGTTTCGATGGAGCCGGCATCGATGGTGGGCAAAATAGGTGTTTCGGTCACGGGCCTGCGTCCGTCGGGACGGATACGTATCGAGGGTGAGTTGTATGATGCCGTTTCGGTGAAGGGATTTATCGAACAAGATGAACCGGTGAAGGTGATACGGTATGAGAACTTTCAATTATATGTAATGAAACAATGAAAATAGTAGCGATTATTCCGGCGCGTTATGCCTCGTCGCGTTATCCGGGCAAACCGTTGGCCGATATGGATGGCAAACCGATGATCCGCCGGGTTTATGAACAAGTGGAAAAAGTGTTGAAAGAGGTATGGGTTGCGACGGATGACCGCCGCATCCTCGATACCGTATCGGCTTTCGGGGGAAAAGCCGTCATGACTTCCCCGGCGCATAAAAGTGGGACGGATCGTTGCCGGGAAGCATTGGAGCGTGTTGGCGGTGCGTTCGATGTCGTTTTAAATATACAGGGCGACGAACCGTTTATTCATCCTGAGCAAATACGCACGCTCGTCGATTGCTTTGATTCTTCCGACGTACAAATTGCGACTTTGGTAAAACCTTTCCGTAAAGAAGACGGGTTCGAAGCCTTATTCAATCCTGCATCCCCGAAAGTGGTGTTGAATAATCGTTCGGAAGCCGTTTATTTCAGTCGATCCGTTATCCCGTATGTCCGTGACGCACATCACAGCGAATGGCTCGACAGGCATGTTTTTTACAAGCATATCGGCGTGTACGGTTATCGTGCCGATGTGCTGCGTCGTATTACGCAACTACCGCAGTCGCCCTTAGAAAAGACCGAATCGCTCGAACAGTTGCGTTGGATCGAAAATGGATTCACTATCAAAGCGGGAATTACGGAGCGGGAAACCATCGGGATCGATACCCCTCAGGATATGGAAAAGGCACTGGCCTTTCTTCGCCGGCAGGCGGGAAGTTGACAATTGACAATTGGCAATGGAAAAAGAGGGTTGCCGCTGGTAATCGTTTTTAATCAGGGATTCCGCATCGAGCCGGGTGCGGAATGACGGGCTTCTTTCGAAAGTTAAATAAAAATTGGAATATGAGTGATATTCAAAAAATAAAGATAAGGCCTCTTGAAAGAGGCGATTTGCTGTTTGTGCATTTGTTGGACAACAATGCGAATATTATGAGATATTGGTTTGAAGAACCTTTTTTTTCGTTGGATGAGTTAACTCAAATATACGATCTCCATATCCTGGATCAGGCAGAACGGCGCTTTATAGTAGAAGACGGGCACGGAATACGTGTAGGCTTGGTGGAATTGATCGATATCAATACCATTCACCGGAATTGTGAATTTCAGATCATTATCGCACCGGAATATGAAGGGAAAGGCTATGCTCAACAAGCCACGAAATTGGCCCTCGAATATTCGTTTAAAGTGTTGAATATGCATAAAGTCTTTTTATATGCCGATCCGGATAATGCAAAAGCCGTATATATCTACGAAAAATGTCATTTCAAAAAAGAAGGTTTGTTGAAAGAAGCGTTTTATGTGAATGGAAAATATAGGGACGCTTTGATTATGGCGTTGCTGAGATCCGAATTTCTCTCGTTATAAGGAATGACCATGCGGATGTTCCTGGACGGACGATAGCCGTACGAGAACAAAAGCTTCATTTTTTTTGATGAGAATATAAATTGTTTATTTTTGTGTCGTATCAATATAGAAGAATATGAAATTTCTAAAAAAAGGCCTCTGTTTTGTATACCAGTGGATTGTTTTTGTTCCTCTTTTTATTATCAGTACGTTCATGACGGCCTTGACCGTCATGATTTTTGCACCTGTTTTCGGGAGCAAGTTCTGGGGATATTATCCGCCGAAATGGTGGTCGAAAATTACGTGTCGTTTAGCTTTGTGCCGGATAAAAGTTCGTGGGCGGGAACATCTCGATCCGAATCAATCGTATGTTTTTATCGCGAATCATCAGGGCGCTTTCGATATTTTTTTAGTGTACGGTTACTTGAATCAAAATATTAAATGGGTGCAAAAGAAAAGTCTGAGGAATATTCCTTTTGTGGGATTTGCCTCAGAGATGGCCGGACATGTGTTTGTCGACAACTCCAGTCCCGGAGCCCGTGCAAAAACGATCTTTCAAGCACAGCGGAAGATTGTCGATGGCGTTTCCATTATGCTTTTCCCGGAAGGTTCCCGGACACACACCGGAAAAATGGGGCGCTTTCGTCGCGGTGCGTTTCAGATTGCGTATGATATGAAGTTACCTGTCGTTCCGCTCACGTTGAATGGGCCTTTTGATGTAATGAGTCGAAATACCCTGCTGTTTACTCCCGGCACGCTCGAACTCGTTATTCATCCGCCTATCCCGACGGAGTCATTATCCGAAACCGACATACCGCAATTAGTGGAACGTTCTAAAGAAATTATTCAGGAAGCTTTGTGGGAGAAATATAAATAAACTGGAGGTTGGAAATTAGAGGCTAGAGAATGGGAAGTATATAAAAAAGGAAAGGTTGTCTCACGACAACCAATCTTCATTGTTAACCTTAAATCTAATACCATGAAAAACACGATGCAAATATAGGGTGCTTTGACGATATCTCCAAATATATTCGAGAAAAAAACCGCATATTTCTTGTTTTTTAACCTTATCGGGATGTTTATGGCGTTTTTCGGCTTTTTGTTTACTTTTGTTTGCAATGTATTTTGCTTTTTCCTCCTTTTAATCGTAGATTTTATTGGCAAAGAAATTGAGTAATTTCCAATTGAAGCGGTACCATCGACGCGTGGCGCGTTGTTTACCGCCGAATTGGAGCAGAAATCGGGGTTTTCCGGCTTTTTCATTGATAAATCCGGTATCCATAAAATCGAAATATTCAAATCCTTTTTTTTCAGAGATATTCATTGCCGAGTAAATGGTATAGATAGAAGGATATAACGTCTTGTATCTTTTCGCTTTCGCCCAATAATAAATACAATACACCGTTTTTTTGTCGAACCCGAGAATAATGCCTCCGATAATTTTGTTCTGATAGCGTGCTAACAGAATCTTCCCTTTATTTTGTTTGATGTAGTAATGGAAAAAGTTTTCAAAATACAAATAGGGCGGGAAACGGTTAATCAGCCGCCAATCGGTTGTCTCGACGATCAGTTGATAGATTTCCGGCATTTTATTTTCGGATGTGAGTTCTTCCAGAACAACATGCTTTCGTTTTGCACGATTGACCTGATTCTTACGCGAAGCCGAAAGTTGGTTCCACACTTTTCTTTTCCGTTGCAGCGAATTGCGGATGTTGATCCATTTTACCGAATAGAAGCGATTTTCACGAAATCCTTTATATCCGAAAATCGCATCGCCGATATTTTCGTATCGGATAAAAAAGACTTTGTTGCGAACCTCTTTTACCAAACGGGTGATGAGTTGATTGAAAATCTCGATTCTCGGGAGGTTTGTTTCGAAGAAAGCCGGTTGTTGCGATATATGGCAGCGTTTAAACAACGAACCGTAAAGGAAGCGGTTCGTGCGCATGATTACGGCAAACATAGCGGCTATCGGTTTCTCCTCATCAAACATAACAAGCATAAAGGGCTGGTAATAAGCGATGCCTTTATACAAATCAAACGAGGAAGCATGATGGAAGAAATTCACATCCGGTAATACCGGCAAATCTTCTTTACGATAGTATGTCTTTATGTCATAGGTCATAGCAGAAAAATATATCCGGGTAATTCAATTACGAATCGTTTACAAATATAACACATTATACATCAATAAACCGGATTTTGTAAATTAAATAGAATTTTTCGCCTTTTGATTTCGAGACAATTCGGTATATTTGCACGATTAATTATTTTATCGAGTCAGTAATAACGATAAATCGTTTCTAAAATTGCAAGTATAATGAAAAGATCTTTATTTTCGGCATTGCTTCTTTTTTTTCTCATAGCAATGCAAGGGCATAGTGCGCCTCTTTGGTTAAGAAATAGTGTTCTTTCTCCGGATGGGTCGGAGATTGCCTTTACCTATAAAGGCAATATTTACACGGTCTCGGTGGGCGGAGGAAAAGCGAATCAGATTACCTCGCATCCTTCGCATGATACCCAACCGGTATGGTCACCGGACGGGCAGAAAATGGCCTTTGCGTCCAATCGCGAGGGAAGTTTCGATGTGTTTGTCGTATCGAAAGACGGAGGAACGGCAACCCGCCTGACGTCCCATTCGGCGAATGAATATCCCGCCGCTTTTCAAGATAATCAAACAGTACTGTTTAGCGCAAATATACAACCCCATATCGATAATCAACAGTTCCCATCCGGTATATTTACACAATTATATCAGGTGGATTTACAGGCGAGCCGCCCCGAAATGTTCCTGCCATTTCATTTCGAAGATGTGTCGATAAAAGACGGAAAGTATTTGTATACCGATAAAAAGGGATATGAAGATACCTGGCGTAAGCATCATACTTCGTCGGTCACACGCGATGTCTGGTTATACGATAGCGCCGATGGCTCGCACAGGAAACTCTCCGGTTTTAAAGGCGAGAATCGCAATGCCGTGTGGTCTTCCGACGGTCGGAGCTATTTTTATTTGAGCGAGCAAGACGGATCCTTTAATGTGTATAAGGCCCCGCTGGAAGGCGGATCCCCCGTGCGGATCACGAACTTCAAGGATCATCCGGTCCGGTTTTTGTCGGCCGACAAGAAAGATAATCTTTGCTTTTCGTTTAATGGCGAATTGTATTATTTGCCCAATAACGGGAAACCGAAAAAGATTTCTATCGAGATTGTCTCCGATGATTTCGAGCGCGATTTGTTGCAACAAACGTTGACGGCAGGGGCCACTTCCATCGCCGTATCTCCCAATGGAAAAGAGATCGCCTTTATTGCCCGAGGCGATGTCTTCGTTACTTCCGTTGAGTTTTCTTCGACAAAACAAATTACCGATACCCCCGAGCAGGAACGAAACGTGGATTTTAGTCCCGACGGACGTTCGCTGGTGTATTCTTCCGAAAGGGGGAATATTTGGAATGTATACAAAACCGATCTTGTACGGAAAGACGATTCGTATTTTGTTTATGCGAAGGAATTGAAAGAAACGCAATTGACCCAAACGGCCACATCGGCATTCCAACCGCTTTTTTCGCCCGACGGCAAAGAAATCGCCTATTTGGAAAACCGGTCGGAAATCCGAGTGTTGAATTTGGCTTCCAATACATCGAGGAAAGTAATGGATGGAAAGTTTAATTATTCGTACAGCGATGGCGATCAATGGTATCAATGGTCACCCGATAGTAAATGGATCCTATCCGATTATATCGGTGTCGGAGGATGGAACAATAAAGATGTCGCTCTTATCAAAGCCGATGGAAGCGGACAAATAACCGACTTGACCGAGAGCGGCTACACCGATGTGCAAGCCAAATGGGTGCTCGGCGGCAAAGCGATTCTTTTCTTTTCCGACAGGGCCGGTTACCGTAGCCATGGAAGTTGGGGAGCGCAGGATGATGTCTATCTGATGTTCCTTACGGGCGATGCGTACGATGACTTTAAGTTGACGAAGGAAGAACGTGAATTGAAAAAAGAACTCGAAAAAGAGCAGAAGAAGAAAGATAAAGATAAAGATAAAGGAAAAGAGGACGACAAGACGAAAGAGGCCGAAAAGGATTCCACGAAAGCGGCAGAGCCTTTGGATTTTGATTTGGATAACCGCCGTTACCGGGTGGAACGCCTGACCCGGCATTCGTCCAATCTGGCCGATGCGTATCTGAATAAAGAAGGAACGAAATTGTACTATCTGGCTCGTTTTGAAAAGGGTTATGACTTATGGGAACAGGATTTTCTTGAAAATTCGACCAAAATACTCAGCAAAGACGTGGGAGCGGGAAGGCTGATTGCCGATAAGGAAGGCAAGAATATCTTTTTGGTATCGCAAGGCGTCATTAAAAAAATCGCCGGAGGAAAAGTGACGAACGTGTCCTTCGCGGCCCCATTCAATTATCGCAGCGCGGAAGAACGGAACTATATTTTTGAACATGCGTGGAAACAAGTAAAGGATAAATTCTACGATAAAAATCTGCACGGTATCGATTGGGAAATGTATAAGGATGCGTATCAGCGTTTTTTGCCTCATATTAATAATAATTTCGATTTTTCCGAAATGCTCTCCGAGATGTTGGGCGAACTGAACGCTTCGCATACCGGCGCCCGCTATGGCGCAACCAAGACCCGATGGGAAACGGCCGCTTTGGGCGTCTTTTGGGATAAAGATTACAACGGCGACGGATTGAAGATCAAAGAAATAATGAAGGGTAGTCCGTTGCTTCGTTCCGATTCTAAACTGAAACCGGGAGTCGTCATCGATAAAATAGACGGAAAATCGATTGAGGCCGGGAAAACCTATTGGTATCTCCTGGACGGAAAAGTCGGAAAACGAGTACTCTTATCTGCCCATACACCCGACTCCGGCGATCGTTTCGAGGAATTTGTCAAACCGATTTCCCAAGGACAAGAAAACGAGCTGTTGTATCGCCGTTGGGTAGAGCAACGCGAAGTGTTGGCCGATAAATATTCCGCCGGGCGTATTGCTTACATCCATATCCAGGGGATGAACAGTAGCAGTTTTCGTGACGTCTATCAGCAGTTACTCGGAAAATACCGCAATAAAGAAGCGGTCGTCATCGATACCCGCTTCAATGGAGGCGGTTGGCTGCATGACGATCTGGTCACCTTGTTAAGCGGCAAAGAGTATCAGCAATTTAAACCGCGCGGGCAGTATATCGGAAGTGATCCGTTTAATAAATGGACCAAACCCTCCATTGTATTAATGGGAGAAAGCAACTATTCCAACGCGCATGGTTTTCCTTGGCTGTATAAAGAATTGCGTATCGGTAAATTGGTCGGCGCCCCTGTTCCCGGAACAATGACGGCCGTATGGTGGGAGCAGCAAATCGATCCTTCGCTTGTTTTCGGCATTCCGCAAGTAACGGTGGTGGATATGAAGGGGCATGTATTGGAAAATACGCAGTTGGAACCGGACGTGGAGGTTTATAATACGCCGGAATCGTTGTTGAGCGCCGATGACCTGCAATTGAAGCGTGCTGTGGAGGAATTACTGAAGGAGTTGTGATTTTCAGATTCCAGATTCCAGATTCCAGATTTAAGACTGTATCCGGGGGCATTGTTCGAAACGATGCTCCCGGTTATTTTTTCGATTATAATCCTTTTAATTGTTCCAGGACGCGGAAAACGATGGGGCAAAAAGACGCGTTCTTTACCGATAAAGCATAAATCTGATGAAATTTCTTCCGGTCGGTATGGGGATAATCCCTGCAAGCTTTCGGCCGGTCTTTATAAACGGCGCAATAATTATCTTCTCCCAGGAAAGGACAAGATTCGGCGCTAAATACCCAATCGCGGTCTTCATCGATTCGTAAATAAGCGTCGATAAAAGCTGCCGGCTTTATGCGCAAAGCTTTCGCAAGCGTGTCGATGTCCCTTTCAAGGATTCTCGGCCCCAGATGCCGGCAACAGTTTCCGCATTGCAGGCAATCGATTTCGTTGGACGCTTCTTCGTGCAACGACAGAAGCTCGCGATTCATTTTCATCAGTCTTTTACGGTTCTTTTTATAATAGGCGATCCACTCCGGCGCTTTCAAAGCAGCTTCTTCGCGTAATTTGTCAATAGGATACATCGCGTCGTTTTTTCCGCAAAGATACGTTGTTTTATTTTAGTCATGTTGCCCATTCAAATCAAAAAATTTTTTTTTCAGATAATGAAATTTGATTAACGTGAGTTCGACCTAAGCTGTAGGTAACTTGTCTTTTTCAACAAAGTCATCTATTGTATTATATAGAAACTTTTTAGTTTTTGAATGCCCGGTTCTGGACTAGAACCCAAATAGTCATCACTTCACTTTGAGATATCGTGAATTTACAGTTCCTTTTCCTTGATTTTTGCTTGTCGCAGCGAATAATCCCTAATGAGGACGTCAAATTCTTTGAAAAACTCATGAATTATGAAATAATAAATTCCAGCTATAGGCTTAATAATTAACCGCTTTTGTTATATCGAGTTCACATTATTATACAAAAAAATAAAATATCATTTTGAATTGATTTTAAAAATAGCTATAACCGGAAAATGGTCAGATGTTATAGAGGCCGGAGTGTATACCCTGTACAAGTTAATTCTAAAAGCAGAATTCGGAAAATACATTAAATAATCAATCGTTTGACTCGGTGTAGATGTAGGAAATGTAAACGAATTCAAATCATTTCTGTCTCCAAATAATAGATGCTCACGTAAAATGCTTATAGTCTTAGAGTCTGGGACATCATTCAAATCTCCGCCTACAATAACGGGCTTGTCTAATTTCTTTAAAATATTGACAAAATCTCTTGCTTGTTTCACTCGATTAGTCTCCTTATTCAGATGATCAAAATGAGTACTGATAAAATAAAATTCAGTACCTCCTTTCTCAACAGTAACTCGAGCAACAGATCGATTTTCGCCTGGTAATTCCGGCGTAGTTCCTAACATATAACTTTTGGTTCCCTTTATCGGTAATTTAGATAATACCGCATCTCCATACTCACCACCGTCAAAATCTATAGCTTTGGAGAAAAAATAGTGCATTCCTGTTATTTCCGCAAGTCGTTTTGCGACATCACCTATATGGGCATTTCTCTGTGTATATTTATCAACTTCTTGCAAAGCTACTAAATCAGGATTTACTTGTGTTATAACTTTTGCAATTTCTTCTATATTTTGTATACCATTCGGCCTTGCTCCATATATATTATAAGTCATAACGGCTACAGTTTCGCTAATTCTCTTTGCAACATTTTGTTGCTTATTTGTCACGCTACTATCCAAATTTGCTATATCTGTTTTGCAGATCCATGCGTTAGAACGCTTATGACATTTATTTCCTTTCTCTTGTATAGAATGAGATTGTACTTCTCCTTGGAGAAAAAACAGAAAGAAAGTTATAAGACATAAAAAAAGGTACACTTTTTCGTTAATATTTTTCATTATCATCTCGTTTTAAATACATATTATGTTTATTAATGGGATAGAAGGAAAATAAAGCAAGTAAAAAAACACTCTATTTTCCTTCTTATTGACATTAAATATACAAATAAAGCCAATGTAAATCAAAGTAGGAATGATTATTTTTTATTGATACAAAGATCAATTTAGTATCTGAAAAAAAACATCTAATTCCGCAAGACTCATTTCTTTTGTTCCCTCACCACCGATGCTCTCCGAATATATAGGAGCGGATAAACATTCTACACCTGAAAAACGTACGAAACGAGCTAAAGTAATAGGTACATTAAAAAGCCTCATGTTATAATACAAGCTATTATCATAGTCAAAATTTGCGAGTGGTCTCCAATCTATATTGTCAAGACTACTTTCAAATTTGATACTAGTTGGTGCTCTGGGATCTGCTTTACCTCCCGTCATTTGATAAGATGGCCATATCCCAAAACCAGAAACAGGGATTTCTCGACCGAGGTCAACGGTAATATATTGAGGATAATTATTATTTGTCAACCAAGTATCTCCAAAGTTTCCGTTATAAAAATTAGATGCGACATTATTACCACTTTGTGACGAGTATTCTATAATTCCACCTAGTTTTTTATCAATCATTAATGAGACTTCGTCTACTGCAGGAGGCACTATAGAATCGAGCCATTTGTTGTCTGGGCTATAATACGTAACTCTCTTAAAAGTTGTTCCTTGCTTATAGTCATTAATTGAAGTAAAAGTTGTCCCATTATCTACTCGTAATCGTTTTAGTTTTCCATCTGTTGCCGTATAAATTAAATTCGTAAAGCGTGCACCATTTACAGGGTCAGGATTTAACCACTCAATAGACAGGTCGTCCTTAAAAGTTGTACTCTTCGATTTAATACCACGATGAGCAAGAGATACAAGGTAGTCATTACCAACTGTTCGGGTAATTAATTCAGCAGCATTGGAAGAATTACCTTTTTCGTCAAAAGATTTTACAAACAGTGAATACTCTCCTTCAGGTAATTCGATTATTTGATGAATAACTTTTTGTTTGCCTATATTTACCATGACTGAATCTTGGTAGTCATTCCAATAAATCCCTACCTTAGTTGTTTTCATGTCAACTACGTTAAAATTGACTTCCAATCGGTTAAATCCGATACGAGACGTGAGGCCTGAAACACTTCCTAAATAGGAAATGCCCCCTTCGACAACATATTCTTTGAACATTACATCCTGATCTTTACAAGATAGCAATACAATAAAAGCACAGACAATACAAAGTATCGTGTTTTTTTGATGATTATTTTTTATATGATTTATTTTTTTCATTTGGATAAAAATTAATATGTTATTAATCTCCTATTTATTCTTCTACCTCTTCGCCCCAAATGGTTAGTTCATCATAAGAATACCTCTCTTCTTCGTGCCAAAGACTTGTAATTTTGAACCGTATCATTCTAACTGGAAAATAAGGATCTAGTTGAAAATCGGATGGTTTTACATCAAAATTCTCACCGTTGGGCCAGAGGAAAGCTCTATCTTCTGCAGTAATTACGGACGGGTCTGGTCCTGATGGCTTATAAGATTCATATTTCCCAATAAGTTTCCATTCCTCTCCATCAAGATCATCGCCAGGATTTCTGCTAGTCGTACCATAAACTTCAAAAGTCCGAGGATAATCGCGATAGAGATAATTCCAGAAAGGAACTAGATTAAATCGAGATATCTTTGCCGTAATGCCTAGATCAATGGTAAAAAAACTCGGTAAAGGACGTACTTCTGGAATAAATGTATTTTGCCATCCGTTTATTGGACAAATAGTGTTATCAAACAATCCGGTAAATTGATATCCCCAAAAATTATTTTCTAATGTATTCTTAAAATCAGATGGTAATTTGTTTTCTTTCCATAAAGATTTATCCAGTTTTTTCTCAAATAATGGGGTAAGGACATACTCTTTCGAATCTGTTTTATTTCCCCAGCGATCCATCAAATAAACATAAAATTTGCCAGGCTTAGAGGGTAAATCTCTGATAGAAAAAACGGCATTCGGATTATTGATTACGAACGATTGCAAGAAAGTCCGCTCTCCGGTATTTGCTGTATCAGCCATTAATACAACTTTGAGAGTTTCTTTGTATAAATTTTCGAAATGCCCCTCGATTCCTCCAAATGTAGCAATCATATTTAGTGAAGGGAAAGCCTCGATAAGAGGAGGGGTGTGAGGAGATACCGTTACGACAAGCGGTTCGGATTTTTTTCCGTTTTTCCCAACGGTATATAAATTGACCGGGAAATCTCCTGCATCTGCAAAGCCTTCAAGCGTCAATGTATCTACAAAGCGTGATGATTGTGCAGAACGTTCAACTCCTGGAGACATCTCACATACAGCTTTTACATATAATAAATTTTCATCGTTTGGCACTGCGTACTTTAATATCGCTTTACCTGCTAGATTCTCTACTAAAACTGTTGTTACATCAATCATTGCGGGTGCTGGAGCATCTTCATCGAAATAAACTAGGGGCTTACTTTCTTCGCAAGAGCATAGGATATTGAGTATGATTATTGTAATTAGTATAATACAAATATTTTTAAACTTATCATTCATAATAATTTAAATTAAAAATTACCATCCTAAACTTTGTACTAAATTCATATTTTTCATTAATTCGCTTTCCGAGATAGGCCAGAAATAATTCTTTAATCCAAATTTCTGATTAAAAATAGTCATTGGCTTATATATATCGGCATTGTCGGTATTAAATAATCTCCATCCTTGAATGGGCTTATTTAGTTCTACTCTAGCCGTTTTCCATCTGCGTAAATCCCAAAATCTACTTCCCTCAAAACTCAATTCAATTAATCGTTCGCAATGGATGATTTCTCTAAGTCCTTCTTGCGTCTTATATTTGTCAGGGTTGTTAGAATATAGCGTCCATGATTCCACAACGGATTTCAATCCTGCACGAGTACGAATCATATCAATATATTCCATGGATTTATTACGAGCTTCTGGGGTATCACTCGCTTCATTAAGAGCTTCGGCATAAAAAAGTAATAGCTCAGCCAATCTATATTTTGGCCAGATATAACTATAAATACTAATTTGTAAAGAAGCCGGTTGCAGTGTTTGATAGTGTACCCATTTTTTTGGCACATAGCCAGTGGGTTCGTTAGAATCTTTTTCTGATTTCCTTAATCCTTTAATTTCAGGATGACTAAAGAGATTACTAGGTTTATTATCGTCATATGAACCGGAGCCGTACCAAATTCCTTGTGGGAAGCCGAGCCATGCATAGAATCTTGGTTCACGTTCAAAATTTAGCCTAGCTGTTTCGCCTCCGGACCGAATATAAAGGCCTTCTTCTTTAACGGCGCGCCGTAACGTATATCGAGTGTCGTAGTCCCATTTATTATCTTCATTAATAGGCACTCCATTTTCAGAATAAAACATTTCGGCTATCTGTAATGGAATCGAAAATGTTTCACTCATTCCAGGAGCCCAATCGGTCAAAGGATTTAATGTGATAGGCAAAACACGATTTTGTAAGGTTGATATCCAATGGCGTGTGTCAGCCCATATGACTTCATTGTTCCAATCTTCACAAAATGCTTGACGAAGAGTCATTTGTTGCTTTATTGTATCTGAAAGTTTATACTTAGGATCACCGGGGTAATGATAAAGTTCCATTCCAAGTGAATCTATACACACATGAATTGCCTCTTGACAAGCCTTAACCGCCCTTTGCCATTTCTCCAAACGTTTTTCTTGATCTTGAGTAAAAAGCTGCGTTCCGTCTTTATTCTTCATGGGGGCAAATTCCGAATTGCAATTGTAAAGAGGACTCGCAGCAGTCACTGCAACCTGTGCTCTTAAAGCGGTAGCAATGGGCAGCGTAACCCTACCTAAATCAGAAGCCTCAGACCTTACTTGAGCAGGAAGATCAGGGATAGCTTCTTGGAACAATTCCATAATATAATCAAATCCTTCATCAACTGTGTTACGGGGGATTTGAACACCTGCTACGTCGGTTGATATTGGCAAATTATTCTTAATGATGGGAATCGGACCGTATTGGCGCAACAGAAGAAAATGATAATAAGCTTTTAATACTTTTACTTCTGCGATCCACTGACGTCGCTCAAACTCCATTAGGTCTGGAACTTCAAAAGTTTCAATACCATCTAGAAAATTATTACAATCGCGAATAGCAGCATAGTAGTTTTGCCACGTTCCCATTAAGTTATTGGTGGATGTTAACATTCCTCTAGCAACCTTGTTTGCATCACGGGAGATATCTTGTGTAAATTGGGGGTTATCTTTTACCCATATTTCATCCCCACCCATAATATCAATGCTCGCTCCTAAGTAATTGCTTGGTAAATAGGAATAGCAAGTGTATAAGTATCGCAATGTATGTTGACGCATACTAAATGCATTTTCAAGTGTGGCCGTGCCTTCAGGAACGACATTTAGATAGTCGTTGCATGAACATGCTAATAAAAAAATTAACAGGAGTGGTAATTTTCGATTCTTTTTTATCATATTATTTCTCATAACGATTTATTCTTAATTAAACGTAAAGTTAAGTCCTACATTTATAACACGTTGTATGGGATATCCCAACCCATTTCCAGCCATTTCTACATCCCAAAGTTTGAAGCGGCTCCAGAGCAAGAGATTTGTTCCACTTACATAGAATCTCATATTCTTTATGTGTAGCTTCTGTTTCCATTTACCTGAAATAGTATATCCTAATTCTGCTTGTTTTAGGCGTAAGAATGTACCGTCACGCATAAACCAAGTACTTTTCTGAATATTGTTATTATTAATATCATAACTTAATCGAGGCCATGTAGCATAGATATTCCCATTTCCTTCGGACCAATAACTATCGGCATAAGCTTGAAGTAGTTGAGTATTGTTCACAAAAGGAGATGTATATTCGGCATCTATCCAAAAAGATTCGTTGGAAAGTCCCTGGAAAAATACCGAAGCATCGAATCCTTTGTACCCAACAGAAAATCCAAAACCATATACAATTTCGGGAGTTGTGGGAAGTCCAATAGGTACTTTATCAGCTTCGGTAATTTTACCATCACCATTTACATCAGTATATTTAATATCTCCTCCTCCATATTTATATGCCGTCATTTCCTGAAGGGGAGCACTTAATGTTTCTGCATCATCAACAAACAAACGTTCTGCGATATATCCCCATTCTTGAGCTAACGGTTTACCTACTTTTGAACGCCACGGCTCTTTGTATGCGGGTTCATCGTATATATCGAATTTACTACTAGCATATGTGAAATTCGCCCTAGCAGATGTCCAAAAATCCTTAGCCCAACTTTTCTGATATTCTAAACTGATATCAGTTCCATATCCGCTAGCTTCGCCCACATTAGCTTTTATAATATAAGGCAACCCCATTGTTTGAGGAACATAACTTCTGTCCATAAGTATATTTGTTCGCTTTTCATGAAAATATTCTATTATAAGCGACAAATCATTCCACAATCCTAATTCAGCAGCATAGTTTTGTTTATAAGATATTTCCCATCCGATATTAGGGTTTGCCTCCCTTTTAGCAGAGATACCATTTTGCCACTCTCCTAATTTTTTTCCAAATGTCATTCTTCGATTTGGGTCAGACATATTCATTTCGGAAAGATAATAAAAACGATCATAATCTGCCCCGATTTGATCATTCCCTACTAGGCCATATGAATAACGTAGTTTGAAATTGTTCACCTTTTGTTTAAAAGGCGCCCAAAAAGGCTCATTGGAAATGTTCCAGGCGATACCTGCTGACGGAAAAAAACCAAATTGATGGGATCGATGAAAACGTTCCGATCCATTGTATCCAAAATTGAATTCTAAAAAATATCGGTTGGTATAAGAGTAGGTAAAACGCCCTGAAAGGCCAAGATTACGATGGGGTAAGGACATTTGCAGGCTTCCAGTATTTGCATCAAGCGATTGACGGGCTATACCTACTAATAAACCGCTGATTCCATGATCCTCAAAAGTGCGATTATAGTTAGCCATTAATTCTGTATAAAAAGTGGAATTTGTTACTTTATCTACGTTCTCTTCACTATAATCAAGCCAATCTGTACCGTTTGTATTAGTATTGTATAAATTGTATTCTCCCGTTTCCATATCTTTTCCGGAGAGTTCGTACCAATAGGGTGTGTAAAATCGACTCACTGAAAATTGGGAGAGCCGCGATACATTCAACATGCCTCTTATAGATAATCCTTCAGTAATGAAATCTAATTTTTGATTTAATTCCACTTGCGCTAATAATTGAGAACGGTTGCGTTCTTTATAACCTTTCACCGATTCAGCATAAGGGTTGTAATATAGGTTATCCTTATTTCCGAACATGATATGTTTGATACTGCTGGTTTTGGATGTCGGAGGGTAATAAGCAGGGAATAATACTGTATTGGCTTTGATGATATTTTTAAACATATCTGCTCCGCTAGTCAATGGTCCACTATAATCATCAAAAGAACCACTGAGTCGTACATTCATATTTGTACTCTTAGTTAGTTTCAACTCTACGTTAGAACGCAATGAGTACGATTTATTGTCAATATTATTATTAAAATTCTGTCGCTTGTCTACTTTCATTATGCCATTGTCATGGTTGAAAGAACCCGCTACATAATAGCGATGGCTGGAGCCTCCGCCACTCACATTCAAATTGTAACGCTGTGAGATAGCATTATCTTTTATCAACATTCCCATCCAATCTACTGCCGGATAACGCAGCGGATCTGTCCCATTAATCGTATTATCTATTTTCTCTTCTGTAAATGGTACAGAGCCTAGAGGATCTCGCGTCTGAACTGCTTCATTAGCTAAACGCATCCATGTCACCGGATCAGCAAGCTTGACTTTACGTGTTGGCGTAGAAAGAGATTGCTCTACTCGAAACGAAACTTTAGCAGGCCCTTCTTCTCCTTGCTTGGTAGTCACAAGGATAACGCCATTAGCCCCCCGTGCTCCATATAAGGCTGTGGCAGTAGCGTCTTTCATGACCGAAAAACTAGCAATATCGTCGGGTTGAAGGCGTGCCAAGTCCGTCGTTGATAACTCGATATTATCAATAAGAATAAGTGGATTCCGATTAGTGCCAAATGTAGTAATACCTCTTACAAAAAAATCCGCATTATCTGCACCTGGCTCCCCACTGCGCTGATAACCAATTATACCAGCCATCTGCCCCGCAAAAGCAGTAGTAAGATTGCTTGAAGGAACTTTTAATACGGCAGGATTAACTGTAGTTATCGAGCCGATTACACTCTCTTTTTTTTGTTTCCCAAATGCGACAATCGTTACTTCTTCCAATTCACCGGCAACGGGGCTCATTTTTATTTCCAAATACGTATTATTAGCAACCTCAATAGTTTCAGACTTCATACCAATAAAGGAGAAAACCAATTTGTCCGTAGGTAATACTCGAATTTCGAAGGTGCCATCCACATCAGTCGTAACCCCTCTAGTAGATTTATCCACTACAATGCTGACGCCCGGCAAAGGTTCGTTGGTTTCTGCTTCTATTACTTTTCCTTTCACTTGAACTTGCTGTGCTATCAAAGACAAAGGAAAGAGAATAGTGATGCATAATAAAAGATTAATTTTTCTTTTCATTTCATTTGTTCATTTGTTTAGATTAATACTTTACTAATTTCATTTGTTTAGATCATTAATGCTTATTTTGAATCCTTTTTAATGGTGAATAGAGCAATTTTTTAAAGAAGATCATTCATTTTGTAAAATTTAAAAGATTTTTTATCTGTAATTTTTAAACATGATGATTTATTTAGGATGATTAAACACAATCGAAGTGATCATCAATATATATTTCTATTTCTGTCCCCCACCGAATATCAGGCGGTGATTCGCAGAATAATAAAAGTAACGAGAAGAAATTTATTCTATAGTTCCAATATTTATTTCGGAGGAGGATGAAGATTCTTGTCAACTTGTAGAATAATAAACTAAAGTAATCAACAGCTACTTTCGGAGAAATACGATACCGTAAATCTCCAGAGGACTTTCTGCAGTTCCAAAGTCGTAAAAGAAGACTCTCAAAGATTATCCTATATTCGAAAGATACTCTTTTTAAATCTCTGATTACTGTATTTAGAAACCGATATATTAAGTTAATAAATGTAAATGGGGGGGGGGGGTATTAACCTTTATTCTCCTATTCTTATAAGGACTTGCCTGCAAAACAATATTTTGATTTTTTGGTGTCATTCTTCAAAATGGCTAAATATTGGAATTTTATTTTTACAGTAAAATTCAGAAAGTAAAAGAATGATGCATTTAACGTCCATTCAAAACAAGCCTGCATTTTTTGGTTATCTGATTTTACACTGCAAAGATATTGGTCGGAATTTTATGAAAGCTACTAAAAATGATATAAACAATATCATTTTTGATATTTAACATTAAGTGCCGATTGATGTCGAACAATTGAGACTAAACGCTAAGTCCATATTCTAGCATATATTTGTATTCTTAATTATTTCAGGAAAAGGGCCTAGCCAAAGACTCTTATAAGGTTAATTTATTTTTGTGCGTTGGTACTATATTTTAAAAATACAAAGATGAGAAATTGAAATTTATTTAATCATTAGAATTATAACTGGCTGTATCCCTTGTATCTAAAAAGTATCCTATGATTTTAATAGGATAGAGATGATTTTTTAATGAAGAAATCATTTTTATTTTAGTATTTTTGCATCTCACAAATAAATCTTGAAATAAATAAAATCAGAATGGCAAAAAAAATACTTGTAACGGGAGGCACCGGTTATATCGGTTCGCATACCGTCGTAGAGTTGCAGCAGGCAGGTTACGAAGTCATTATTGTCGATAACTTGTCGAATTCCAATGCGGATGTTATCGAAGGCATTACGGCCATTACCGGTCAACGGCCCGCGTTTGAGAACCAGGATTGTACCGACCGGAAGGCTCTGAAAGCCGTATTCGACAAACATCCCGGTATCGACGGAATGATTCATTTCGCCGCGAGCAAGGCGGTCGGGGAGTCGGTACAGAAACCGCTTGTATATTACCGGAACAATATCGTGTCGCTATTGAACTTATTGGAGTTGATGCCCGAACATAACGTTAAAGGAATCGTATTTTCTTCCTCATGCACCGTTTACGGCGAACCCGATCGGAATCCGATAGATGAGAATGCGCCGATCAAACCGGCTACTTCCCCTTATGGCAACACGAAGCAGATTAATGAAGAGATTATTCAGGATTTTGTGCATTCGGGCGCTCCGATAAAGAGCATTATCCTGCGTTACTTCAATCCTATCGGGGCGCATCCGTCGGCCAAAATCGGGGAGCTACCGTTAGGCGTTCCGCAAAATCTCGTTCCCTATATTACCCAAACGGGAATCGGCATTCGTGAACGACTGAGTGTGTTCGGCGATGATTATGATACCCCCGACGGATCGTGTATCCGTGATTTTATTAATGTCGTGGATTTAGCCAAAGCGCATGTGATCGCTATCGAGCGCATGTTGCAGGACAAATCGGATGAGAAGGTGGAGATTTTCAACTTAGGAACCGGCAAAGGGTTATCGGTTCTCGAATTAATCCGCGTGTTTGAGAAAGTCACCGGGCACCCGTTAAATTATAAGATTGTCGGTCGGCGCGAAGGAGATATCGAGCAGATATGGGCTGATCCCCAAAAAGCGAATAACGTATTGGGATGGACGGCTCGCGAAACCATAGAGGATACGATGGCTTCGGCTTGGAAGTGGCAACTTCATCTGCGTGAAAAAAACATTATGTGACAGGGAATGCCCTTATTTCCTGTTTGTCTTTTTCCCAAAAAAAAAGTCCGGAAGCTATTCGCTCCGGACTTTCAATTTTCATAATAGTCTGTTAGAAATAATATTCTATTACCAAATAGAAGTTGTCCTGATGATCGGGACCCTCTTCAATTTCTATTTTATTTTCGCGAGCCAACCAACCGATTGCCGCATAAATATCCTTTTCAGCCAACCCCGCGGCCTGGGCTAATCGGGATATATCCCATTTCTCGTTGTTACTTAATAAGCCCCATATAATTCCGGCATTTGTTCCAATTGTTTTTTTATCCATATCCTGATGTTTTAAAAAAGTGAATTACTTCTCTCTTGCCCTCATAAAACCAGATTACTCTAAATTGTCATACTGACTTGTTCTTCGCTCTTTCGTTTCCATTACCCCCATATTTTGCGATTGCGGTAGGAAATCTACGTTAATTAAACATTTTCGAACTTATTTTTGTTCGTTCGGCAGCAGATAAGGGGAAATCAATTATAAAACCGATTACTGCAAACTCTTTAACCCCTCCCCGTTTCGCGGGAGGTCATGTCTAAATCGTAAACAGGAGCATTTCGGTTTTTACTCTTGAGGCACCCCCCGTAACAAACGGAAGCTGCAGCGACAAACAGTCCATCGATTTTGTCGTTTTGTTTCAGAAAGAATGAAAGGTGATCAGGAATAAATATACGGCAGGTATGGCGATAAGAAGGCTGTCGATGCGGTCGAGGATGCCGCCATGTCCCGGGATGAGCGTTCCGGAGTCTTTTACTTCACAAGTTCGTTTGATGAGCGATTCGAAGAGGTCGCCTAAAGTTCCCGCGAGAGAAGTGATAAGGGCGAAGATTATCCAAATCCAATAGGAGAAAAGGGGATATTGATGGGCGAATATAAAAGAGGCGATTACGGTAAAAACAATCCCGGCGATAAAGCCCTCGATCGATTTTTTGGGAGATATCCGATCGATGAGTTTGTGTTTGCCAAAGAGTGAACCTAAAAAGTAAGCCGCGGTATCGTTGACCCATAGGAAAACGAAAATGGCTAATACCGACGCATAGTGATAGCCGGAGAATACCATGTTATAACGATAGGAAATGAGCATGAGCAAACTCATCGGCAGCGTAATATAGATTTGTCCGAACACCGAATAAATGATTGCATAAAGAATATCGTTCCTTCGGATGAAGATGGCGGAAGCGAACAAGGCGAGCAGGTAAACGAATATCGTTGCGGAAAGGGCATAAAGACAGATCCCTTCCAAATAAAGATAGACGGATAAAAAGATGGCGACGCCTGCCGTAATGTTCAATATCTTGCTGATGGCATGCGATGTATTCTTTTCCATCATCCGGTAAAATTCATACAGCGCCACAGCGGTAATGCAGCCGAAGACGACGACGAACGAAAACCGGCCGCCCAATATACCGAACAGCACGAGCAGGACATAGATGGCACCTGCACCTGCCCGTATTACAAGATCTTTTATGTTCAACTTTTATACGATTTTAAAGATGCTCAAAGATAAAGTTTATTTTGATAAAAGACCCGGGGAAAATTAATTTTCTTCGGGTGTCTCCCCGTCATCTGACTTTCCTTCCGCCTCCTCTTCTTTTTCAGCTTTTTCAAAGTCGATGCCATGTTCCACAAGAATGTTATACCACGAAAGGAGCTTTTTTATATCCGAAGCATATACTTTTTCGGTATCGTAATCGGGGAGGATTTGCTCAAGATAGTCGAACAATTCTTTATTGGAAGGCTTCGCGCCGATAGTAACAGGATTGCCGTTTTCCTTCTCTTTTATTTTCGTCAATACTTCCTTCAACGGAACATCGTCTGCGGCCGTGTAAATGGAAACATCACTCAAGGCGACGGCTTTTTCCTGAACATACACGGGAATTCGTTTTCCATCGGCAAGCGATTCAACGATATTCAGGTTCTTTCCGGTGGAAACCAGTTTATAGAGACCGGGTCGCCCCGATACGGATAAAATTTTCGTAAGCATAGTTAATAAGTCAGTTCAAAATAATATGTATATCAATTTCGGGGACAAAAATAAGCAGACTCTTTCACATATACAAATGTTATGAATGATGAATGATGAATTATGAGTGATGAATTAGGAATTACTCAAGTTTTGCAAGGAGCGGCAAGGGGCAAACAGTAAACTGCAAACTTTCATACGAAATAACTTGTGAAACGTAAATGAATGATGAATAAGGATATAAAAAAGGCGGTGGTTTGCAAAAAATATACTACTTTAGCATCTAAACTGATAAGAATGAAAATAAATAGAATTATTATAGCAAGTTTTATGGTTAGCGCCCTGATGTTTTCGTGTAAAAACAGTCATTCCGGTAAAGAGCGTGCGCAACGTGATGCTGCGGACTCGGCAAAGTTTCTCAATCTCCGGGAAAGCGATTTGTTTTTGCTCGTGGGCACGTATACCGCTAAGGGAGGAAGCCAGGGAATGTATGTATACACCTTCGATAAGACATCGGGCAAGGCCGACTCGGTGAGTATGGCCGAAGTGTCGAATCCCTCTTATCTGGCGTTAAGCCCCGACGAGCGCTTTGTGTATGCCGTGAGCGAAGAGGATGAAAAAAACAGCTCGGTTCATGCTTTTTCTTTCGATAAACGCTCGGGAATGCTTCGGTTGCTTAATTCGCAAAAAACCGGCGGAGCAGCGCCTTGTTATGTGACCGCCGACCGTTCGGGGCGGAGCGTGCAGACGGCTAATTACAGCGGCGGCAGTGTTTCCTCTTTTGAAGTCGATGAAGACGGACGGTTGTCGGAGGTCAATTTATTGATTGTGTTCCGCGGGTCGGGCCCCGATTCCACGCGTCAGGAAAAGCCGCATATTCATTCGGTGCGTTATTCGCCCGACGGAAGATACCTGTTCGCCTCCGATTTGGGAACCGATCATCTTTACCGGTTTGAAACGATCGGTTCTGTTTTCGAAGGGCAACCGGCTATTTCCCGCGGCAGTTTAGTCAAATTTTCATTGCCCGCGGGCACGGGGCCCCGGCATTTCGATTTCGATCCGGCCGGCAAATACGTATATGTATTGGGCGAGTTGTCCGGCGCCATTACGGTATTTGATTATAATGAAGGTGATTTATTGTCGAAGCAGACCATTCTTGCCGATACTGCCGGCGCCCGGGGCAGTGCCGATATCCACGTGTCGCCGGACGGTCGTTTTTTGTATGCATCCAATCGTTTGCAGGCCGACGGCATCGCCATCTTTTCGATTAACGGGGAAGACGGCACTCTTACCCAAACAGGGTATCAACCCACGGGAAAACATCCCCGTAATTTTGTCATCACGCCGGGCGGAGAATGGTTGCTGGTTGCCTGTCGCGATGAAAACCGGATACAGGTGTTCCGCATCGACCGGCAGACCGGTTTGTTGGAAGATACGCAGCAGGATATTCCGGTGTATCGGCCCGCTTGCTTGAAATTTGCCGGAAGGTAGGTAGATTGATGCTGATGGATGGGAGATTGATATTGATTTTTTATTTACCTTTGCAGTTGAATTTTGGAGTAGAAAATTTATTAATAGCATAAGATGAAAAAAATATACAGCGTATTTACCGGCACGGGAAGTTATGTCCCTACGAAGAAGGTGAAAAATGAAGCATTTCTTAAGAATGTTTTTCTCGATTCTTCCGGAGAGCATATCGCGACACCCAATGACCAGATCGTGCAGAAATTCGAGGAGATAACGACCATTTCCGAGCGTTGTTATGCCGAAGATGACCAGGCGACATCCGATTTGGCCCTTATAGCTGCTCAACGTGCCATTGAGTCGGCCGGAATCGATGCGGAAGAGCTCGATTATATCATTTTTGCGCATAATTTTGGAGAGACGTATCCCGATAATATCCGTATCGATGTATTGCCGACCATGGCTTCGCGGGTGAAACAAAAACTGGGCATTGCCAACCCGGATGCGGTGGCATATGACCTTTTGTTCGGATGCCCGGGATGGATTCAAGCGGTTATCCAGGCCGATTATTATATCCGTTCGGGCGATGCGAAAAAAGTGTTGGTGATAGGGGCCGATGTGTTGTCGCGCATTTCCGACCCGCACGATCGCGACAGTATGATTTATGCCGATGGCGCCGGCGCTGTTGTTATGGAAGGACGCGAAAGCGAATCGCCTGTCGGGGTTATCGGGCATAATTCCCGAAGCGACTCTTTGGATTATTCGCAAATGCTCCGGATGGGGTATTCTTATAACCCGGAACTGGCGGCAAAGAAAGAGTATTATTTGAAGATGAACGGCCGCCGTTTATATCAATATGCATTGGAAAATGTGCCGAAGGCAATCAAGGCCGGACTCGACAAACTGAATTTGCATATATCGCACGTGAAAAAATTACTGATTCATCAGGCGAACGGTAAGATGGACGATGCCATCCTCCGCCGGCTTTTTAAGCTGTATGGCGTGAACGAGGTGCCGGAAGAAATTATGCCGATGACAATTTCCTGGTTGGGTAATTCGTCTGTGGCGACTGTTCCTACGCTGCTCGACTTAATTGTTCGTGAAGAAATGCCGACTCATGACCTGGGCGCGGGTGATACGATTGTATTGGCGTCGGTAGGCGCGGGAATGAATATCAATAGTATTGTGTACCGGTTCCCGTAATACAATGGACAATGGACAATGGACAATTATGAAGTATGAATTATGAAGTATGAAGTATGAAGTATGAATTGTCCATTGTCCATTTATAATCCTGCGACTGTTTGCTCATTAAGCCGGATGGTCATCAGGCCTGTTTTTTCATTTATAGCCAACACCTCGCAATCGATTTTATCCCCGATATTCTTTGTCCGGAGATATTCGCGCACTTGGTTTTGTTTTTCTCCATAAAACGCTTCCGTATTTTCGAGTAAGCATCTGTACCGTTCGTTCAGCATATACGTCCGCCCATTATACGGATGGGCGGAAATCGTGACGGGTTGCGCTGTTCCTACGTATTCTTTAAGCGATTGTATTTCCTCTTTCGTCAATTTTTCTTTCTCTTTTTTGGGAGGCGCCGCCGGTTGTGGTGCGCTATCGTCTTTCGGAGTCGATTGTATATCGACTGCCGCTTGCGTTACGATCGCCTTTTTGCGTTTGGGGCTATTGTAGGAAGAGAACGTAACGAAACGGGTTTCTCCCGGACGAAGGTTTTGTAGCGATTCACTGCCCCCGCTTATCGTATCGAAGGGAATCACCCCTTGTAAAGATCCGTATTCCCAATTAAAATTATTACCGAGTTCGACCTTTATATTTTTGGCCGATTTGTTTAAAATGATGCCTGTATATACGCGATTGGTTTCGAGAGCGGGAGAAGTTCGTTCGTAAGGCAGGGCGTCGATGATAAATGATTTGCGGGCAGGATTCACCGAAAACAGTTTTCCGGTAAACGAGACTTCCGCTAAATAAGGGGAGACCGCTTTCCATTCTTCGAGAGAACTGTATCTCCAAGGCATATTTTTATAGGAAGTAAAACCTTGCAGGTTGCCTATACGGACAATGAATCCGGAGTTGCCGTCTTTCACGATGTGGAAATGCAGCGTTTCTCCGTTTGCCTTGGCCAACAGGATTTTTTCGAAAGTCACGTCCCGGGTCTCTTTTTGTTTTTCCGATGCCGGAGCGTTCTTATGCGGGTTAAAGAGGGAGCGAATGTAATGCAATATATTCATTGTCTGTTTCTTTTATAGATTTCCGTTTGTCTAATGTCTAATGTCTCCAATCCTTAGTCTTTCGACCTTCGACCTTCGACTTCTCAAAAAAAGTATTTCGGCACAAACATCGGTCTGCACCGAAATACGCAAGATTTGTCATATAAGATTACTACTTATTTTTCAGGAGGCGGAGGAATATCCGGCGCATCGGCTCGACCCTTACGGAGAGCCAGCATGTTTTTGTAGTAATCGACGAGAGCATTGATTTTGCCGATAAGAGCAGCGTAAACCGTTTCGTCACCGCTCAGAGCAAGCCCGTTGATAGCCGTCATAAGGTTTTCGTAGGCTTTGTTCGTAGCCAAACGAGCTTTTCTTACGTCCCCGCTGGTGCGGATAGCGGCCTCGTCTGTACGGCTGCCGAATCGATTTTCGAAATCGACGTTTGCCTCATCCAGTTTATCAACCAATTCCGTTTCCGTGCAAAGTGCAAGGTCTGCGGCATAATTTGTTTTCAGTTGGTTGGTCAGGGACGAAACAGCTTCGGTTTCATCCGCATATGTCGAACTCGGAACATATCCGGCCTGCTTGATAATCCGTTTGATGCGCTTGGCTGCTTCCCGAACAGCCTCATCGAACCATTTCTGTTTCGATTTTACATCGTCGGTAAATGCCCTGTACAGCTCATCACGATACTTGTCGGCTTCTTCGATGGCCGACGTATACCGGCTTCCCTGCTCCACTTCAATGGCTTTGTGTTCTTCCGCCAAAGCCGAAGTATAAGCGGGGTACACTTTTGTGATGCCCAGTTTCGTCATATCCTCTTTATCGATATCGGCTTTCACCAGATCGTGAAATTGCGCATGCTCTTTATTGCGGCATCTGCTTATGTTGAAATATTTTATTAAATTCATCGTAATATTCTTATTGTTTATAAACAAAAATACTTACACGAACACCTTTTGCAAGGAACTATTCTAACCGTTCCTTCACGGAATGAAATTCCGCCCGAATACTAAGGGAGGAAAGGCTGCGGTATTTACCTGCCGCAAACGAATACCCTCTGAAGGGCTTTTTTTGAAACGTCGTATTAATACGACACGTTGCCCGGCTTTTTTTGAAGGCTTCGTATTGGTACGACGCGTTGCCCGGCTTTTTTTGAGAGCTTCGTATTGATACGACACGCTGCCCGGAATTTTTTGAAGGCTTCGTATTGATACGACACGTTGCCCGGCTTTTTTTGAAGGCTTCGTATCTGTTCGACGGCCTGCCCGGCTTATTGAATAGGACAGGGGACGGAAAAGGCGAAGAGCCTTTGTTTTTTTCAGCTTGCCGAAGCACTTCGAAAGCGTTCCACAAGTGTAGGATTCGGTGCCGGATACCTATGATGCGATTACGTGTATTTTTCTCCTTTCTCCATCGCACGCGATACATCCAACCACTGCTTGCGTTTCAGAATCGTATTTCCCCGATACATCGCGGCAAATATAATGATTTTTAGCAATAAAAAGAAAAGAAGGAATATATTTTTCTTTTCTTTTTTGTATCGTCCGGCCGGATGCTATCGGATTTTATACCTAAAATATTTAAATTGGAGCCTTGTATCTATAAAAAGAATTAAACGGATAGTCTTTCCTTGTAAAATCTATCGGATTTAACACCTAAAAGAATATCTTTACCGCATTGAAAAATAATGAATAGATGTCGATAAAAGAATTTATAGCTCAATTTCCGGATGAGAATACCTGCCGCCGGAAATTCAAAGAATTTCGGGATGAACAAGGAGTGCGTTGTCCCGCATGCGGTTGCATGGAACATTATTGGAAAAAAGATAAAGAATGCTACGAATGCAAAAACTGCGGCAGGCGCCAAAGCCTGAGGGCGAATACCCTTATGCATGGTTCGCAGTTGCCTTTCCGCTATTGGTTTATTGCCATCTATATGGTTTACGCCGTGAACGAAGGACTATGGGGGGGATTATCCGTGTCGGAATTGCAGCGGCAATTGAATCATAAACATTACGAAGCTATCTGGACGATGATTCAAAAAATCAAATCGAACCGCAAGCACAAAACGGAACAACTCATCCTGAAAATCATGGCTTTTAATGAACGTCATTTCTCCTCCGTATGCCATCCGTTAGCCATGAAACCGGTTATGGCGCAACGAAAATAAGAAGGTTGCTTCGGTCACGAGACAAACATGATCATTTTTTTGGATTGTCAGATAATTAAAATACAAGAAGACGATGAATGCAACAACAAGTGTCAGAAATTTCGGAATAAAACAAGTTATTCGGTATTTGGATTCCAATCCCCAACGGAGTATGCCTAAAATTGTCCATTGGGCGGAAAAGTTGGATAAAGGAAAAAAATTCAACCGCGAGATCACCGATATCAAACATTTGATATTGGATGAAAACAGCAATTGGCACCGTTTTGCCGACAGTCTTTTCACGGATATAGACAAGGGGGTGCGGCAAACATTGGCGGAGAATTTTTTTGTAAGCACCATCCTTTCCCGCAAACAACTGGAAGCGAATAAACGGAAATACGACTGTAATATTCCCTGGGCCATCCTTATGGATCCTACCACGGCCTGTAACCTGAAATGCATCGGATGTTGGGCCGCGGAATACGGACATAGAATGAGTATGGATTACGATACGCTCGACCATATTATTTTGCAGGCTAAACAGCTTGGCACGCACTTCTTTCTTTATACCGGCGGCGAGCCTCTTATGCGGAAGAAAGATATCATACGGCTTTGCGAAAAACACAACGACTGCATGTTCCTGTCGTTTACAAATGGAACGCTCATCAACGAATCTTTTGCCGACGAAATGTTGCGCGTGAAAAACTTCGTCCCGGCCATCAGCCTCGAAGGCTTTCAGCAGGCAACCGACTCGCGCAGAGGCCGGGGGACGTTTAAAGCCGTACAAAGAGCCATGAAGATATTGAAAGAGCGAAAACTGCTTTTCGGTAATTCCTGCTGCTATACCCGCGCCAATGCGGAGGTGATCGGGAGTGAAGAATATTTTGATTTTATGATTGAAAGCGGTGCCAAATTCGCCTGGTTTTTCCTTTATATGCCGATAGGAGTCGATGCCGTCCCCGATTTAATGGTCACCGCCGGGCAACGCAAATTTATGTACCGCCAGATTCGCAAGTTCCGTAATTCGAAGCCTTTATTTACACTCGATTTCTGGAATGACGGCAAATGCGCCGGAGGATGCATCGCCGGAGGACGCAGCTATTTGCATATTAATGCAAACGGCGATGTCGAACCGTGCGCCTTCATCCATTATTCCAATACAAACATTCACGAAAAGACATTGCTCGACGCCCTTCGCGATCCTATCATGACGGAATATAGAAAGAATCAGCCGTTTAATAAAAACCTGTTTCGTCCGTGTCCCTTGCTGGACAATAAAGGCAAATTGGCCGAAATGGTCGACAGGGCGCGAGCCAAATCCACCGATCTGCTTTGCCCCGAAGATGTCCATGCGGTATGCGCCAAGTGTGCCGACGCTGCGGATCAATGGGAAAAGACGGCCGATGAATTATGGGATACCTATTATAATCCGCAAAACAGCAGTTTGCCGAGTTAATTTGAAAGGAAAAATGACAACGGGTTGAAAGGGGAAAAAGACAGCGGGACGGAAACAAAAATGAGGCGATTTCAAAAGAATGATGTCATTCTTTGAGACCGGCCTCATTTTTCTTACCTGTTTCGAGCAATCAACTGTGCTCAGGCTCTTTTTTTCGTTATTAAGGCATATAGCCATAAAACGATCAGTGCGCCGCCGATAGCTAATAATAACGTGCGGAAGCTGAATGTGTCCACGCTGCCCCAGCCAAGAGCCGAACCGATCCATCCGCCGACGATGCCGCCCACAATACCGATGATAATGGTTGCGAGCCAACCTCCCGGATCTTTACCCGGGCGAATCCATTTTGCAATGGCTCCTGCAATGAGCCCTAAAATAATCCACGATAAAATTCCCATAGTTTTTTGTTTTTTGAATTAGTCCCTGTTAAAACAGTTTTATATTCATGAATGTTCAGTAATTCGGAATTTAAATTTTTATCGTTCCGTTGGGGTAAAATTCCAAATTAGTACCGCCCATAAAGAATATATGTCCGAACACGTGCGTTGGTGAGGGATAAAGGACACCTCCACCGTTTAACATAACCAGAAAGCCTCAAAGCGTTCCCTCTATCCGATATATAATGACGTTAATTGAGCCGTTAATTTCGCAAAACAAGTGTTTCCTGAATGACTGTTTTTGTTATTTCACTCCTGTTAAGATTCTTGTTAATGAAAAAGATTAAAATATTATTTATTTCAATTCTTGCATGTCTGTTGGGATGCCAAGAAGTGGAAACGGATTTACATATGAAGGTAATTAATATCACAATCGTGTTGAGTATTATATTACAAATGTTCTTACCATTAAATTCATTTGCTCAAAATGAGAAGATGAATTCTTCTTCTCGTATGTTTGAGAAAAAAATTGAGCCGTCAATGTTTCCATCCGGTACAGATAACTTGAAGAATAAGACGAAAATGCAATTATTATTTTTCCCTGATTATAATGGTATGATAGAGTTTCTCGTAGAACCGAGTTTCTGTGGTGCATATGGTTTCAGGATAACTATTTCCAATAATCAATATATACTAGAAGCAAAACAAATTTATAATTGGAAAGAAGTCCGTGATAGTTTAAAGGCGGCATATCCACTAAAGATCATTAATGGATATGACCCTCAAAATAAGTTGATGTCAAGAGAAGCAATAGCTGAAATCGCTGAATATAATACAAAACAGCTTGGAGAAATAAAAAAAGTAGCTCCATTGAAATACAAATTAGAAGAAGATAGTATTTCTATTAGCAGCAATATGGCAAATCTTCTCTATAGATTGTATGTTGATTTAATAGAAAATTACAGCAATAAAGGAGTTCCGGTTAAAGTGCTGGATGGTAAATATGTAACTTTTCGATAAATAAAATTGAAAATCATGAAACGTAAGAATATGTATATTCTATTGCTTTTCGTAAGCCTGTATGCAAATGCGCAAGAAATGCCGATTGGGGTTAGTAACAAGTTTACTTTTCCTATCGGCAGTAAGTTTACGATTAAATTAGTACCGAAAGACTCTGTGAACTTCGATTATTCGGTTGTGGAATTTGAAAAATATTCCCAGGTGATTAATATGGAAGATCTGAAAAAACTGTTTGTTGAAAATGGAGAAGAAGATACGATCTCTTTCTATTTCTGCCTTGGAACACGTGGAGATACTGAAGAAGAAAAGAAAAAGAACATGCAGATTCTTCTTTTATTTAAAAATTATTCAGATTGGCAGCTTGATTATTCAACAGACATTCGAAGAGAAAAAGACTTTGAACCTACATCCAACGTAGGAATGTTCCCGGGAATAATAGGAATAGAAATGTGGCCTTTTGTGATATATGATATCGATATTCATCAAATTAAGAAACATCTAAAATAACTTTTATTCTAAAAAAGAGAATTCAAGTTTATTATGGGTTTTTAAGGATTTTGCGTTATTTGAGGATGTTTCGTCTTTATTTGAGGGATATAGATTGTATTTTACGTCTACTTTTGATAAAAATTACATATTGCATTTGCAATATGTAATCAATTTGATAATGGTTTTTTCCAAAAAGAGGAAAATAATGACATAGATGCCATTTTTGTGAATTTGGCAGGATCTGAAAACTTCAAACCATTATGATAACAACAAAGGGTGACAGTATAAAAAAGCTGAGAATAAGCAGTCGGAACCTTATAACAGGGGGATTGCTTTTGGCTCTTTTCCTAACAATATGTATCGTCGATACGACTTTGTGGAGAGGAGTTAGGATGGCAAAATATTTCTATTTTACCGTAGCCCTATGTTTGTCCATGCCGGTATTGGGTTCTTTCATCGTTTGTCGTAAATATCGTTTCTTCCTTATCCGAACCGCCGATATAGCTGTCGCTTTATTCGTGTTTTACATCATTAGCCACCGGATTCTCATGGGAGGAGGCAATGAAATGCATTGGTGGCTTTTCCTGCTCGTGATTCCTTTTTATGCTTTGGTACGCACTTTTGCCGAAAACAGAAACGGAATACGCATCCTCACAATTGTAATTCTTATTACGGTATTAATTGAAACTCTTTGGGGAATTTTACAACTTTGCGGGTTTTTGCCTTCCTATCACAACGCTTTTCCAATTACCGGATCGTTATTCAATCCGGCGCCTTATGCCGGTTTTGTAGCTGCGGGTATTCCGTTGGCATTAGGGACATTCCTTTCCCGAAATGCATCTTGCCGGAAGCGTATTTTAAGCGGCGCCGTACTTACCTCATCATTTATTGTCCTTCCTTTTACCGGAAGCCGTGCAGCATGGTTAGCCGCTTTTGCCGGTGGATTGGCGGTCGTTTGGCAAAAATATGCCGTTAAGAGGAAAAATGCCCATCTCCCTGTTTTTCCATATAATCGTTGGCGTTTTATTTTTATTCCTGTAACAGTCGTTCTAATGGTAACATTACTGTATGGTATGTACCGGATGAAAAAAGATTCTGCCGACGGGCGTTGGCTTATCTGGAATGTTTCGGCTTCCCTTGTAAAAGAGCATCCTGTAGGAGGCATAGGTACCGGACGCTTTGCAGCCGCCTATGGGCAGGCACAAGCCGATTATTTTCTTTCCGGCAGGGGAACGGCGGCGCAAGCTAAGGTGGCGGATCATCCCGATTATGCATTCAATGAATGGGTTCATATAGCCGTTGAACTTGGCCTTACCGGTTTAGTCCTTTTCCTTTTCATGATAGGGGCATGCTTGTTTATACCCTATACATCGGAGAAAGTAAAAGTGCCGACGTCTTATTACTTGTCTGCTTTTATCGGTTTGCTTGTTTTTAGCCTGTTTTCGTATCCTTTTAGCGTCTTGCCGCTTTCAATCTTGTTTGTAGCCTTTCTGGCAGCGCTGGCATCGCAAACGCCCCCCTTGCGGTGGCAACCGTCATTTCAAGGTTCTATTGTAGTAGAAACGGTGCTCCTTCTCCTTACGGTAGCTGTGGCTTTTCAAGTATTGCCGCGAAGGCAAAGTTACCGGAAATGGCAGGAAACACATATTCTTTTCCGGTCAGGAGCTTACAGGGATGCATTAGACGAGTATCGCATTTTGTATCCGCAATTGAAATATGAGGAAGATTTCCTGATGGAGTATGCTCGTTGTCTTTCCCATCTTGGAAAATATGAAGAAAGCAACCGTGTGTTTAGTGAATATCTCGCTGCGGGATGCGATCCGGAGGCTTATAACTATATCGGAAACAACTACAAATCATTAAGGCAATATGAGGCAGCCGAACAAGCTTATATCCGTTCTTGCCTGATTACGCCCAATCGTCATTATCCTGAATATCTCCTGATGAAACTTTATTATGATACGGGAAGGAAAAATAAAGCGGTCGAAAAAGCCCGGCTTTTAATGGATAAACCCGTTAAAGTCAATTCTCCGGTTATGGAACTTATCCGGAAAGAAACGGCTAAGATACTCGAAACGAATAATAATATAAATGAATAAAACAATGGACAATCTTTATTTTGTGTTGTGCTCCCGGCATGGGTAGCTTCCCGCTTCGGGAGGCAAAATCGATAATCGAATGGCCTGTACCGCCCAGACCGGAAAACAGAAAATTTGCGGTGTTATGTACCAATATTTAAAACAAAAAACATGAGAAGTATACTAAAAAAAATTGTATTTTTGCTCCTTACGGCAATGCTTATGTTTACTTGCCAGTATGAACCGGATATTCATTCCGGGGGAGTTGATTTTAATAAAGATAAAGAAATAGCGGAGGCGAAACGGTGGTATGATGCCACCCGCCCTGAAGAAGTCTCATTCAGGTCGTCTAATAGTGTCGAAAACGCTTCTTCGATAGAGGTTAAACCGGATTGGGAACAGGCCTACGTAAGGGCTAACAAAAAGGAGAAAACAGTGGAGACGAATCTGTTTATGAAAGGAGAAATCTATTTTGTACAACCTGAAAATAAACAGAAGTTCGAAGAGACTCACGATGAGCGCTATATGAGGTCGCATACGCGATTGGTCGTTAAAACAGAATTGAGTAGCGGAGCCAAAGATGCTTTTTTAATGACCATTATTCCTTCGGTGGAATATTTGGAGTTAACGGATTTCAAAGCGTTT
>ENA-UOOR01000632-UOOR01000632.1-fermentation-metagenome-genome-assembly--contig:-NODE-632-length-48323-cov-3.622794_pt1 | contig 48323 bp, 49 predicted proteins | sample MGYA00245780_ERZ724029 | MGnify/ENA primary metagenome ERZ724029 (study PRJEB28704, sample SAMN03018315) | fermentation metagenome | biome: anthropogenic terrestrial biome; feature: soil; material...
AGTTGATAAAAAAGAGCAGGCTTAGTCCTGCTCGAGGAGGTTCAGAAATGGCAAGAGACTTACAGAAGGATTTAGAAATTTGCAATAGGGCTACTAAAGGCCCTTGGTATGTAGGGGCAAAAGAAGGCATAACTAACAGGCTTATAGCTACTACTTCTTTCTTCGGTAGTGGCAAAGTCTACAAACAAGGGCAAGATGCTAACCCTGGTGCTGATTTAGAGTTTATAGCTGAAGCAAGGGAAGGTTGGCCTGAAGCAATAGAGAGGGCTATGAAAGCTGAAGCTCAAGTTAAGGAGCTAGAAAACAAAATAAACCTTCTATCATTAGCGTTTAACAAAAATTACTACTACATTATGGAGCGAGCCCATGAAGCGGAAGGGAAACTAGGGAAAATAATAGATTCACTACCAGAAGGGCATGAAATAGTTGGATTAATTAAAGCTTAACCATTTTTTAGGAGGTAAGTAGATGCCAGAAACACCTGATAACATGCAGGTACCTACTAAAGAAGAGTACTTGCAAAAAAACTCACTAAACGGGTTAGACCTCATTGTAGTAAGAGATGCTATTGCGTATCTAACCGAGTATATAGATGATATGCAATACAAAGTTGATAACAGTAACCCTAATGATTTACTGATAAAGATATATAAAGAACGTATAGCGTTTTTAAGAGTGTGTAAAAAACTAGCGGCAATGGCCGTAGAAACAGAAGCGATAAACAAAGAATTGTCTGATTGCTTGTATTCAATGGTAAGCGAAACATGCCAGCAAGGAAGTATCTTTAATTCGCGGGGAATAAGTGCCTACGCTGACGCAATGCGGATACTGGCTAAAAAGAAAAGATTTAGAATCAAGACTGACTATTGCAAACTTGTAATTGCAGAAGATAATAGCTTAGCTATGCGTCGCATAGGTGGCAGGCGCGGGGTGATGGGGGTGGTCGAGTGATATTTAACTGCGAAATAGACAACCTCAGGACTTTAAAGAGAGGCAGTAAACTAACATTAACTTTAGATGAAAAAAATACCAAGATATTGTTGAGCAGTATTGTAAATTTCACGGATAAACCGTTGCAGGTTAACCTAGGGATCGATGCTGCCGAACAGCTAGAAAGGCTAAAGCAAATATCACAAGAACAACGTAGGAAAATATATGCAATCTATAAGGATATTGAGGACTATACAGGCCAGGACCACGAAAGCGTTAAAGAAGAAACAAAACTAGGATTTATCCAAGTTACTAAATACGAGTACTTCTCTCTTAGTAACTGCTCAAAAGAATTAGCAACTGACTATATAGAATACCTTCTAATGCTCTGTTTCAGAATGGGCGTACCACTATCTGAAAACCCGGCCGACGGATTAGACGATATAGAAAGATACATTCGTTTAACCATAAAGAATGAAGTCTGCGCTCTATGTGGTAAACCAGGGGAAGTACACCATTGGGATGCTATTGGCATGGGTAGGGATAGAAAGAAGTATGACGATAGCGAGCACAGGAAGATATGTCTATGCCGAGGCCATCATAGCGAAGCAGAGACAATTGGCAGAGATACCTTTGCAGATAAATACCATGTCTACGGGGTATTAGTAGCATAACATTTACAAAGCAACTCAAGGAGTGATAAGCAATGAAGGGATATGCTTTTCCAAATGAAGCATGGCTAACAATAAAAAGCAAATGTCCTGAATGTGGTGTCGAGAATAAACTGCATATGACATTTCCCTTTAATAACAGAGAATTAACTTGCTCGTGCGGATGTAAGATATTCATTCGAACAGGTAAATACATGCTTGAGTATGGAGTAGACAAAGCATTTAAGGGAGCTTAAAAGACAAAGCAGGAGGTGTTAATGTGTTAATAGCTTACGAAGATAACCGTGTACCTTCAGAAGTTTTCCATTTTGTAGAAAGAAAACTTAGTGACTATACATCTATGAAGAAGCTAGTAGAGACATATGAAAAAGAAGCTGAAGATGTACGCACCAAGAGCAGGCAATGGAGTGATGATCCACCTCCAACACTCGGACAAGAAAGCCCGGTTGAAAGAAAAGCAATAAGGGTACTTATTTTAGAAGAAAGTGCTCAAAAAGCATATCACTGGGTTAAAGGAATAGAAGATGTAATGGCTAATTTATCTGAAGAGGAAAGGCGTTTGGTAAAGTTAAGGTATTATAATACTAGTTATACAAACAATGCAGTCGCTTGGGAATTAAACATGAGCAGAGCAACCTACTACCGAAAACGCGAAGAAATAATTAGAAAGTTTGCTATCAGGTTTGGACTTTTATAAGGCGGTCAATAACGACAAATACGCTTTCCGCTGCTTTCTCCTGCGACTGGGCTTTATCGGAGCCGAGTACAAGACAAACCGCAAAATTCTACTTTCAGATTGTCCGGCAGTTCGGCGTTCAAATCAGGCGCAAACAGTGAGGTGACTAACGGTGAGTAATTTTCCTTCAAGAGAAACTGTGGAGCGTATCAGAAAGCAATATCCTGCCGGTTGCCGTGTAGAACTTGTACAGATGGATGATGTACAAGCTCCACCTATAGGTACCAAAGGCACAGTAACAGGCGTGGACGACACAGGCTCCATCATGGTGAACTGGGATAACGGTTCCAGTTTGAACGTGGTCTACGGCGTTGACCGATGCCGGAAGTCGAGGCGAACGGCCATGAAGGTAAATGAGACTATTATGAGACAAACTTGATACTATTTGTCACATTATACGTGATATTATGCTATTGGGAACTACTGATAAGTTTACATCACCTAAAGGCCCTGTAAGAAAAATTACAAAATCCAATTTTCTTTCCTCACCCGGAGCAGGGCCACGAAGGTGATACATTATGCAAAAATGCTTATACAGCTATTGTGATGCAAGGACACATTAGCTGTGTTTTATTTTCTTTGCTAGGCAGGCGGTTGATGTTTGTGGTTAGCATACCGAAGCCGAAAGATAACGAATAAACCACATATATAAACACCGTAAGCAGGGCCATACGTATCGTGCGACCCTGCCCATTAAGCCTCTTTGGTCTAATGGTAAGACAACTGTCTTGTAAACAGTAAATGTAAGTTCGATTCTTGCAAGAGGCTCCAATACGACACAGTGGCAGAAAAGATATGCAGTTTTCTAGCCTTAAACTAGCCCGACGTTTCAGGTAATGCTGGTCGCTTTTAAATATCGGGAGAATGATGCAGGGTGCAAATCCCTGCCTGTGTCAATGTAATTATCAATACTTCATACCTCCTTTGCTTGTCTTCCCAAGGTAAAAAGGCTACATTGCCATTATGTAGCCTTTTTTCATGCCTATCTAGCTGGTAAGACGTTGTAAAATCAATTCTAAGAGCGTTTCAAACGACTACCTAAACAATAACACCTGTATAATAGTTCAAAACATAATAAAACTCTTACAACCATAACCTTTTCAGACATAACATCATAAAATCTAATAATAATTTCTAGTAGTTCCACAGCGAAGAAAACGTCACAATGATTCAACAAAAAATTAGTGATTTTGAATATTACTTTTCTCATTGGTTCACCAATCCTTAAAAATATATTTGGAGACACAGAAGGCCTCAATCTCTAGCTCACCTTTCAAAAAAAGTAACAAGGTTATCAATAAAAAAACCACCCACGAATGGGTGGCCAGATAGTGGCTAGAGAAAAAAGCCTATATATATTTGTTATGAGAAATATTTTTCAAAAAAGTAACTCAGATCCATGCCCCTAAAGTAATATCCAATGTGGGCCATAAACTTTTTTTACAAACCAATAAAGAACGTCCGATTAATTCATCTGACGTTCTTTTAATTTATAGCTAAATTCAGAGAGAGGTGGTGGCATGTCCCATGAAATCGACTGGGTAGCAATTAGAAAAGAGTTCGAAACAACAGACATCACGTTAACAGCTCTTGCGGACAAGCACCGTCTTAAACCTGGCACAGTACGCAGTCGTAAAGCTAGGGAAGGATGGCAGAAGCAAGAGAACATAGAGCCGAGCCAAAGCAACGATAAACACGCAACGCAACACAAAAAGAAAAATGCAACGCAACGTAATAAAAAAAAGAATGAAAACGTTGCAACAGATCATAGTGATGATGCAGAGAGCGATGCAGAAGGACAAGAAGAATATCCTCTTATCGATCTGAAACCAGGAGGACCTACTGACAATAAGAGTGCTGTAGTGACTGGAGAATATGAGACTATATGGTATGACACTTTAGACGAAGAAGAGAAAGAGTTATACCATAAAATACAACTTGATAAAATAAAGCAAGTTGATAACGAGATAAGGCTCATCGAGATAAGGGAACGACGCATGATGAAGCGTATTGCCGACCTAGCAGGAATAGATTTTGCAGAGGTGGAGTATCTCCTTACCAAAGAACAAACTGTATTTGGCGTAGGCAAGAAAGAATCTCTCCGAGTGGAAGCCAACCTAGAACGCATCCAGCGCATCGAGGAAGCACTGACTAAAGTGCAACTTAGCAAGGGCAAGTTTATTGAACTAAAGCACAAGTTAGAGAAGGAAACAGGTACAACAGGCAAGGCTGGTAACCTGGATACTCTAGTGGGCTTAGTAATGCTTGGCAGTGATGATCTATGATTAACAAACAATCAGCCAAAGATGTAGTGTTAAGAATGCGTTCAGATCCAGTCTGGTTTTGTAATGAGATACTGGATGTTAAACCCTGGGCTAAACAACAAGAAATAATGTTCAGCGTTAGGGATAATAAAAAGACAGCCGTTAGGAGCTGTCATGGTGTTGGCAAAAGCTTTATCGCGGGGAATACAATCCTCTGGTTCCTCTACTCGTTTGCTCCAAGCATTGTGCTTAGCACTGCTCCAACATGGAGACAGGTAGAAAAACTTATCTGGAAAGAGGTTCGCTCAAGCTACAGGAAGGCTAAGGTAGACCTAGGGGGTAACCTCTTACCAAAGTCACCTGAGATACAGATAGTACAAGATGAATGGTATGCGGCTGGTCTTTCTACTAATGACCCGAACAGATTCCAAGGCTTCCACGAATCAAACATCCTAGTCGTAGTTGATGAAGCTGCAGGAGTACCTGAAGATATATTTGAGGGTATAGAAGGTGTATTAACCTCCGAACATTCCCGGTTACTGCTACTAGGTAACCCTACAGAAATAGGTGGAACCTTCTACAAAGCTTTCCAGACACCAGGATGGAATAGAATAGCTATATCTCCTTACGACACACCTAACTTCACAATGTACGGAATAACAGAGGATGATATAGCAGACGGTACTTGGGAGGAGAAGCTTACAGGACCGTTACCATTCCCTAAGCTAATCACTCCTGACTGGGTAGCAGATAAATACAGGAGTTGGGGGCCTACTTCACCGGCATACCAAGCACGTGCAAAAGGCCAATTCCCAAGCGGTGCAGATGACACCGTTATCCCCTTAGCTTGGGTAGAAGCAGCTATGGAGAGATGGGAAGATATGCCAGAAGAAACACCTATAGAACTGGGTATAGACGTAGCACGTTTTGGCAGTGATAGTTCAGTTATTGCACCACGTAAGGGATATAAGATAGTGGAGTTAAAAATAATATCTAAGCATGACACTATGGAAGTAGCTGGTATAAGCATTGAAAGATACCATTATTATGAAGCTACCCACATCAAAGTGGACGTAATCGGCATTGGTGCAGGTGTAGTTGATAGATTGAACGAACAAGGATACCCTGTTACAGGTATTAATGTATCTCAATCACCAATAGACAAAGAGAGGTTTTGTAACTTACGCAGTGAACTCTGGTGGAACTTAAGAGAGATGCTCGATCCAGATCCGGCAAAGAACCCCACACCGATTGGGTTACCACCTGATGACGAACTACTCTTTGAGTTATCCAGCGTTAAATACAGATATAACAGCAACGGCCAGATACAAATAGAATCAAAAAAAGACATGAAAAAGCGACTGGGACGCTCTCCAGATAGAGCTGACGCAGTCGTTTTAGCATTTGCTCCTGTTGGTTCAGGAGAAAACGGTTTATTCGATATATTCGGGGGGGTGAAGTTATATGGGTAAGTGGTTCAACTGGCCAACAGGAGAGATGTCTAAGTTGCGCAGGAACACTCCTGTACGAGTTCTGGGCAACACAGCTGAATACAAGCTTGATTCAGCCGACAAAGTAGACTATGGCCTAGCAAGAGACCTCTACAATAACACTAATCAGAAGTACAAGCTAGGCGCAGGGTTCGCTAAGCCAGTCATCAATACCACAGTTGGGTTTATGGGTGTACCCGGTTTTAAGTGTACTGACGAAGACGCCCAAGCTCTCTTGAAGTCCTTTTTTGAAGAGAATGTCTCAAAGATGCAGAAAACACACAGAGATGCCATGATGTTAGGTGACTGCTTCGTTTGGCTAACCAGAGAGGCCTCTCACCTGCCTATAGTTGGTGAAGAAAAGCTGGTTTATAATATCATCCCACCTGAGCAAGTAGTCATTATCAATAGAGATCCTCTCACTAGGAGGCCAATAGAGTATATCCTCGAAGGCCAGTATGATTGGTACGATGAGAACAGAAATAAGCATAATTACACAGTTACCCAAAGCATTACCAAAGATAGACGTGTTATTAAGTTTACAGGCCGAGAGAAGCCACCTGGTTTAGAAGATATTGAAGAGGAAAACAAATGGGGCTTTATTCCAATCGTACACTTCCGCAACGAGGTTATCGATACATCAGAGTATGGGCAGAGTGACCTAGAACCTATTGAACCTGTTATGAAGGCCTATCACGATGTAATGCTTCAGGCGATACAAGGTAACGCTCTACACTCTACACCTAAATTAGCAGCTATAATCAATAAAATAGAAGAATTTATAAAGAATAACTTTGGTGTCAATAACGGTAAAGAGCTTGCCAAGAAAGGGCCTGTCGATCTGCAGAATAAAGACTTTTGGCTACTTGGTAATGGTGACGAACTTAAGTTTGTTGCGCCTACCTCTTCGATAGGATCAGCTGAGAATATCCTCAAGCTGCTTTTTTATTGCCTTGTAGACTTTAGCGAGACGCCAGAGTTTGCTTTCGGTGTGCATACTCCCTCTAGCCAAGCTAGTGTTAAAGAGCAGATGCCTGTACTCGTTAAAAAAGTAGAGAGAAAGAGAGAGCAATTCACTGATTCATGGCAAGAACTAGCCCAAATGGTGTTAGCAATGGATGCTAAGTCATCCGGTAAGGCATACTCAAGCTACAATGTTAAGCTTACTTGGGATGAGATTGATCCTAGAGACGAGAAAGACGTAGCAGAAACCATATTAAATGTTGTAAACGCTCTCAGTAAAGCGGTGATGGCAGAACTAATAAGTGACGAAGCAGCGGTAAATTACCTTAGATACTATATAGACACCATGCAACCATATGAGACAGACAATGATGAAGTACCAGGAGAGAAAATCCGTATCCTTAAAGGAAAGCTTCAAAGAGCAAGGCTTGAGGATGGCTTATATGCGGAGAAAGAAGAGGAACTCCTAGATAAAGTTTTAAGTGAAATGGATGAACTTGATAGGAGTGCTTAAGCATGGCCAAACAAGCTAGATTAGATGATATGCTTTGGAAGAATATAAAAAGGATACAGAGTGAGAATAGCAAAGAATTTTATCAGCATATTCTCAACTCTAGGAGTGAGTTCCTTAAACTCAGACTAAAACAAGACCTTGAGCTAAAACAAGTATATATTAACTCTGCCGAAAGGATAGCTAATGATATACGCAACCTTCCAGATTCTATAGGCCCTCTGACCAGAAACCATATGTCAGCACTAGAGCAGAGCCTTAGAAGAGAAGCTGAAGAGATTAGTAGCAGGGTAGAAAGTAAATTTAGAGAAGGTATTGCCGAGTCGGTAAAAATAGGGATGAATCCTCTCCAAGCTTACTTGGGAGACGTCTTATCTAGCCCGGGATTGCCCTTTAATGCCATGCAAGTACAAAGAGGCTTTGGGGATGTCAATACTAGAGCTGTGGAAGCTCTCTGGGCTAGAACAAGGCATGGTATGAAATTGTCAGAACGCATTTGGAATCTAGGCAATAATGCAGAACAATCAATCAGGGAAATCCTTCTGGATGCAGTAGCTACCGGCAGGGGTGCAGTTAAAGTAGCAGAAGACCTGCAACAATATGTAAAAAGCGGAGTAGGTACTCTAGCAGAAGCATATCCAAACATGATGAAAAGAATGGGCTATAGGGTACCTAAAAAATTAAGCTATGAAGCTTTGCGCTTAGCTAGAACAGAAATGACTCTAGCCTTCCAAGAAGGGACTTATACAGCTGGAGCGGTTAACCCCGCATACAAAGGGGTAAAATGGATGCTCTCAGCTAGCCACCCTGAGGATGATATCTGCAATGACTATGCCGATTCTGACCTGTACGGTTTAGGTGCTGGTGTGTATCCCAAAGGTGAAGAGCCTATTGTCCCTCACCCAAACTGTTTATGCTTTACTGTTCCTGTTGTAGAGGACAAAAAAGAGTTTATTGAACGTTTAAATAGCTGGCTAAAGAACTCTAATTCTCAACCAGATATACAAAAATGGTACAGAGACTTCTACCAGCAGTTAGATGTTAAAGCACCTCTTTCGAGAATAGACTCTTTCCTAGCTAATAAACCACAGGCTAAAACTGTAGAAGAAGCTACAATGTGGAGCGAAAATAACGTAACTGAGAAAGCTCTCTTTACCCGGACTTCAAAAGCAGAAGGGCTAAATGATATAAATACTGCGATCATGGAGGTTAACGAACGTTTTAACCTTGGAAAATTCAATTATATGGGTGATCCTTCGAAGATAAACCTGAAAGTAAGCTGGAAAAGTAATGTTGTTGCAATGTACGCACGTACAGCTAACTCTAAGAGTGAGTATTTTCTCTTTAAAACATTGGCTACTGACGAAAGTAAAGTTGTAGATAGAATGACAAAGTCAGACGAATTTGCTGCTAATAGTCGTTCGATAGAAGAATTAATACAGGTGCTAAAAGATATCGAAGCCGATCCAAAGGTTATTGAGATATTAGAAGGTAGAGAAAGCAATCTCTGGACGATATCGCATACTCCTAAGGAAGTTGCTTATCATGAAATGGGGCACCGAGTTTACTATAATTTAGATGACGATGATGACGACGATAATGAGCTGTTAGAAGCTGTTTCAGAAACCAAAGACAAAGGATGGCCAACTGTACTAGGTGAGTATGCAAGAACGAATAAACAAGAGTACTTTGCAGAAGCATTTTCTGCTTACATGCAAGGGAAAGATGATTTAGTAGCTCCTCCTATTTTGGATTGGTTAAGGAGGCACGACAAGAAATGATCCTGACCCCGTGTTTATGCCTTTTGTGCAAGCACTTGTACTATGGTAAGTTTGGTTGGAAGTGCAAAGCTTTTCCTAGGGGTATACCAAAAGAAATCCTTACCAATGAATTTGACCACCACCACCCCCATCCCAAGGACAAAGGTATTCAGTTTGTGGATAAAGGCACAGAGGAGGAAGAGGTATAATGTTAACCATTTGTGACTCTTGTAAAGCTGAATTTGAACCTAATATGAGGACTAGCAGAGAGGGCGAGGTAGAAACAACATGCTTCACCTGTCCCTCATGCCAAGCAGAATATATTGTTTACAAAACCAATCCAGAGCTTAGGAAGATGCAACAAAAAATAGAGAACATGCGTAACAGGATTACTAAACAGCGCAATAACGGTTATGTAAAACCTGAAAAGCTAAAAGAATACCAAAGCTTGACTGCTGAGTTCAAAGAGAAGATGGATATCTACAATGGCAAAGAGAGCACCGACCAACAGGGTTAGGTGCTTTTTTAATGCGAAAAGGGAGGTCTTTTAGTGACACAGGAAGAGATTGTAAAGCTAATTGAGGAGTGGCAGAGGAGATTAAAATAACTATTAAAAGGAGGTGAGATAATGCCAAATATCACTATGCTGAAAGCATTAATCAACGGAGAAATGAGCCCTAGTAACATCCCTGTAGCTCCAGGCGTTGATCTGACTGCTATTAAAGCAGGCGATACTAGTCCTGTTGAGGTTGTTGCAGAGGTACCAGCTGGTGAATCAACAAGAGGTTGGAACTACAAAAAAGAAGCACTACAAGACATCGTTAACCATGTTAACACTAACACGCTTAACGGTTTCTTGGGACATCAAGATCCAGAGAAGGTTGCTAATGAGTTTCCTACTCCTGTTACACACTGGGTAGGCGCTAAAATGGAGGGTGAAAGTGCTTTCTTTAGAGGCGTAATTGACCCTGCAGCTGAGGACCTTAAGCGCTGGGTAAAGGCTAAGCGCATTAAGCAAGTTAGCATCTATGGAATCCCTCAACTTAAGAAGGTTGGGAGCAAGACCGAGGTAGTGGGTTACAAACCAATGTCTATTGACTGGACTCCACTAGACCGGTCAGGGATGCCGACAAAGATAGTTGCTGTTGGAGAAATGGATTCTACCTTCGCTGAAGACGATCTAGACGGCGAGATGGATGGTAGTTTTGAAGAAACAAGAGATGCTGTAAGACATTCTTTGCTAGAGAAATTCCCAAGTGATAGTACCTATGCCTATATAAGAAGAACATTTGCTGATCATGTTATCGCGGAAGTAGAAACATCAAAAAACAACATCCGATCAACAAAAATATACAGTGTCCCTTACTCGTTGTTAGAAGATGCTGTTATCTTAGGTGACCCTGTAGAGGTTATGGAGCAAAGAATATATATACCTGTTGATAAAAAAACAGGAGAAATGGACACAGGAGGTGCTGATCAACCTATGGGTTGGAAAGAAAAGGTAGCAGAGATTAATAATCTGCTCAAAAATGGTGAGGTTACTGTTGGTCAAGTTGTAGGTGAGATGGGAATCAAAGCTGAGCACGTAGCTCCTGAGCTTGTAAAAGAGCACAAAGACACTTTGGGCGACCTAGAACAGGTTAAGCAAGCTTTAGGCGTTACAGGTGAGATGAGTGAGGTTCTGCAAGTTGCTAAAGCTGCTAAAGAAGCTTTAGATGCAGAAAAGGTTACTAAGCACGAAGCAACTATTGATGCAGTTATCAAAGAAAAGGTAACCGGTGAGATGGCCCAAGCTTTGGCCAAGAAAATGATTCATGTTGAAATGGGAGCCACCAAAGAACAGATTACTGGAGAGCTAGATCAGCTGTTAGCTGATAATGTTTGGAAAGAAACACTTAGCAAACTGCATCTGGACAAGCCACCTATGGCTGGAACAGGCGGTAAGAACAATTCCAGCTCCTCTTCCCTCACAACTTCGAGGATACCTGTTTAATCAATTAATGGAGGTGATAATTAATGGGTAGAATTGCAAAAGAAGGAAAAAGTGTTAAGGTTATGGCCCCTGAGAACACCACAATTAACCAGGGCGACTTTGCGCTAGTTAGTGGTTGGTTTGGTATGGCTATTCAATCTGTTGAAACCAAAGTTGCCGAAAGCAAGCCTGTTGTCTTAAGCATAGACACAGGCGTTTTTTATGAGACCAGTCAGATTGTAACTACTGATACTATGGGCGTTGGGGCCGAACTGTACTGGGACGCTGTTAACAAAAAGATTACAGAGTCAGCTGGTACAGACAACCGTAAAATTGGTCGTGTTACCTTGGCCAAAGATGCTAATAACGTCATTTGGTTTAAGCTTTTAGATCAATAAATCAATAACAGGAGGTGCGTATAACATATGCCTAAAATTATAAGTATCGATTCATTAAAATCTCAAAGACCTAAGGACAGGGAAATTCAAATCCCTGTCCTTTTTAATGGAGAACCCCGCAATGTAGTCGCTAAAGTAGTTAACGGTGAAATGGAAGTTTACAATTTCAATAAGCCAATTGGTGAAATGTTAACTACTCCAGCTGGTTTGTACGACATCATACAAAAGTCTGTTGTCGATCTCCAATTAGGACGCGAAGAAGTACCTCTCCTTTACACACCTATTTATAGGAAAATAGAGGATAGGAACTTCTCCGAGTATGTAGACACAACTCCATTTACCAGAGCCGAGATTGTGTTTATGGAAAAAATGGAGCTTGAAGGCGTTGTCTTTGGTACTAGGAGAATTGGTCAAAAAGACACTGTTCCTATTATCACTTACGCCGCTGGTTTCTCTATCACTGAAGATATGAAGGAATATGACAAAACATGGGAGTTCACCGAGTACAATAGAGCATTTGGTGAAGCTTATAACTCCTTGCTAAACCATATTCATTTAAACCCAATTATCCAGTATAAATATCAAGCTAAGAACTTGACACCAGCTGATACAACTAAAGAAACTTATATGGAAAAACTCAGAGAGACCATCAAAAACGGTCTCAAACATGCAGCTGCTGATAAGAACACGGTTACTAGATCTCCTAGACGAGCAAGAATCTTAGTAGCTAATTCAGCAATGAAATGGGATCTTGAAGAAGCAATGTCCAGGATGGTAATCAAAGGTACCGAGTACCCTGCTATCTCTGGCATTGATACCATAATCCTGTATGATGGCTGGACTGGTATGGTCGGCGAGAAGGTTGTTGAGTATCCTGGTGTACCAGTAGACAAAGCCTATCTAGTTGAACCAGGTAAATACTTTAGAGAGCTAATTAAACATGACTTGCTTATTGACGCTCAAGCCGGAGATCTTAAGCGTTTAATCGAGCAAGACATTGTTGGCAGAGCAAGACGCGGTGTCATTGCCAGCCCTGCAAACGCTGTTGAAGAATTAACCCTACCTACTAAGTGAGGTGTAATTAATTAATGGGCAAATGTAAAGATTGCGCCTGGTTTCCCTGGAAGCTAGGCGCTTCCCTTTCTGGGCTACCTGCAGTCAGATGTCATCCTGAGCAAATCTCAAAACGCTTTACCGATGAAGGAGTGGAGCAGGAGACATCTTGTCAGTATTACAAGCCAGAAGAAGCGAAAAATCCTAAGAAAGAACAAGGAAAGCCTACAGGTTCAGAAGACCAAACTCCAAAAAGCTCCAAGCCTCCATCTTCTGAACAATCAGTAGCTGTACCTGAAGGTGAAGGTGATGAAAATGAATCCGACACCGGAACTGATAACAAAACTAAGAAAGCTTCTAAGTGAGGTTATTCCGGAAGGCAAAACAGATGCTGATACAAGATTTACTGACGATGAACTAAACGACTTAATCCTAGAGAATGACAACATCTATGCATCTGCATCACTAGGTTGGACCATTAAGGCTGGCCTATTCCAAGCTGAAATGGAAGGAGTAGAGAGGTACTCTTTCGGCCAAGAAACAGAAGTGTTTGTTAGTCTAAAGGACAACTTAGACTATGCTCTAAAAATGGCAGCTAAATACGAAGCGCTAGGTAGTGCCCAGAACAGTACGAGCTCACTAGCCTTTACTGTAAAGATGCCGGAGGTACTCTAGATGAATGTTAACCTAGCTAGAAAGTCTTTAGCGCGTAACATAGCTAGAAATCCTACCACAATAGTGATACAACGTGGTGTTATGGAAAAAGAAGATGGTGCAGGCGGAAGTATTAAGGTACCTAACATTTTGCCTTCCCAAACTGTACGCATCTTTATAAGTTCCTTAGACCACAAGCAGACAGCTAAAGAAGGCGGACAGATACAAGTCCAAAGGTGGGGCATGGTGGCCACACATGAGGCAGATATTCAAAAAGGAGATACCTTCAGCGTTAATTCTAGAAAATTCAGGGTTAGGGGTATTACAGAAACTTCTACAGCAGGTCAATTAATAGGCTTTCAGGTTGATCTCGAGGAGGTGATCTAGTGGCTGGCGCCGACAAAGTAGTGTCTAATATGGAAAGTTGGGAAAACCAGCTTAAAGCAGCTTTGTATGCTTTGGGTAGCCACTATGCTGCCAAGATGGAAGGCGAAGCTAAAAACCCTCCTTATCCTCTTAGGCCTCTAACAAAAGCAGAAATAAAACGCTTAGAAAAAGGACTAGCTAATAAAGAGTCTCAGCAGTATAAACGTAAAAAGCCATCTAAAAAAGCTGAATATCATGAACTTAACGGTGGTGAATCTCACTTAAAGTGGCGAGATCAAACAGCTCATGCTAGACAAAGCATATTTGGTGAGGTCAAGGAGTTTAAAGACATTAATAAACTTAGAATTAGAGTTGCTCATACTATGGAACATGGCGAATACTTGGAGCTATCACATCAACGGAAATACGCTGTGCTAGAGCCTGTTGCTAAAAAACACGGACCAGAGTTCATCAAAGACGCTAAGGAGTTGATAGGTAAATGAGAACAGCAATTTATCAATACCTATCACAAAATATGAGCCATGTTAAGTGGATACAACCTTATCATGCCACAGCAAATACACCTAAACCTTATGGAGTGATTGTAATTGGAGAGAGAATAAGAGCTCCGCTAAACAATCGAGCTTCTTATCTAGGATTAACAATCTGGCTCTATGTAGAAGAAGGATCGTATTTACCTCTTGATAACCTGGTTAAAGAATTAAAAAATCTTCTTGATAAGAAAATATTAAAAACAGTAAATGGTAACAGTTTCATGGTTGAGTGGGAGCATGATGGTCGTGATTGGTATGATGACGACCTTAAGGCTGCTACTAAATATATTGAGTTTATAATTCCAATGGGAGGTTGATAATATGCCGACTTATAGTGTTTGTTTACTTGTATTGACTGAGCTTAATCAAGATGGTTCTGCAAAAACAACTGATCCAAAAACTTTAAAAGTCACTACGCCACAACAAGTATCTTTCGATCCTCAGATTGTTGAGGGGCAAAAGCAAGAACTTAGAGGTGGCGGGAAAAGAATTGCAACTGTTGTTGAACCAGATGAACTTACTGGTATAAACGCAACATTGCAAAATGCAGTCCTAAAGATCGAGGAAATGGCAATGATTGGTGGTGGCACCATAACAGGAACAGCACCTAGTCAAGGGTACAGTGCCCCTAAATTAGGTGATCCTACTCCTTCGCCATTCAAAGCAGAAGTTTATAGCCCGATATATGAGGAAGGTGAGCATCACGAATCAGATATCAAGGGCTACATGAAAGTAACGTTGTGGAATTGTAAAGGCAGAGTACCATCATGGGTACAACAGGATCGCAACTTCGTTATTCCATCTTATACCATTAAGGGGCTTGAGAATACAGCTCAAAGCAAGCCTTCTTTTGAAATTGATTTTATTGATGCTTTGCCAGCATAAAGCATAATCAAATAACAGCCAAGGAGGGGAAGTAATGTCAGAAAATATCGAAGTAAAAAGAGCTATATCAGCTGAAGAAGTCCTTGAAAAAGCTGTTAAGCTAATCGAAATACCTGGTTGGGAACCAGGTGAATTTATTAATGTTAAAGCTAGACGGATGTCTCTTACATCTCTAATACAGAACAATGAACTACCTAACGATCTGCTCAGTATTATATACAAAGCAGAAACACAAGGTGAATACAATCCAACAACCGACAACACAGAGAACTTTGCAAAATATATTAACCTGACGGAAACGATATGTAAGAATGTGCTGATTGAGCCTACCTATGATGAAATAGGAGAGTATCTAACTGATATTCAGAAAAGTGCAATTGCAGCATATGCGCAAAGAGGTGTGAGAGCACTAGAAAACTTTCGCATCGAACGAAAATCTAATGCTCCGGATAGCGATAACAGCCAAGGAGTTCGGCCAGAAGCCAAGTAGCTACATGCCAGATATAAGTAGCTATGAGGCTTTTTGTTTTGATGAAGCTTGTGCGCATTATTTGATTAAGGCACGAGAAAAAGCAAGAAAAGATCAGGAAAATGAATCACCCCACAGCAAAACTCCAACTAGTAAAGGTCCTGTATCTTTTGAATGGCTCATGGAGCAACAGAAAAAACTTAAGAAAACTGGGCGGTATCGATGATACTGCCCTTTTTACATAGAGAGGTGACGCTAAATGGCATGGGGTAACATGGGTACTATATGGGCAGAGGTCGGCTTGGACTATAAAGCTCTTTCTGAAGGTATGAGAGAGTCGAAGAAACAGGTAACTGAATTTGACAAAACGCTTAGAGAGACGTTTAGGGATCTTAGCGACACCATATCTCAAACAGGCAAATCTATGTCTGTTGGCATTACTGTACCATTAACTGCAATGGGTGTTTTTGCCTACAAAACAGCTTCAGACCTAGAGTCTGCTATGGCCAATGTTTGGACTATTACAGATATAACAAAGGGCCAACTGGGAGCATTTACAAAAGAAATAGAAACGATGTCTACTAGAGTACCACAAAGCGCTAAACAACTAGCTGACGGTCTCTATGACGCTATAAGCTCAGGTATTAGAGACATAAACGAAGCAATGAATGTCGTTGAAATCTCTGCTCAGGCCGCTATAGCCGGGGCTACAGACACTGCTATTGCAGTAGATGGTTTGACATCTATTCTAAACTCTTATGGTATGTCGGCAACCGAAGCTGGTCGTATTACAGACATTATGTTCAGGACTGTAGATAGAGGTAAAATCACCTTTGGCGAATTAGCTGGTTCTATCGGCCAAGTAGTCTCCACAGCTGCTACAGCAAAGATAGAGTTTGAGGAAATAGCAGCTGCTTACGCTACCCTTACCAGAGGTGGTATTAATGCAGCTGAAGCTTCAACCGCCATTAACCAAGCTATTCTCTCTATCATTAGCCCTAGCAAAGAGGCGGCGGGTTACGCTGCTGAACTTGGACTTGAGTTTAATGCTGCCGTTTTAGAAAGTAAAGGCTTCTCTGGGGTTCTAGAGGATATATACGAAGTTACTAATGGCAACATTGAAGCTGTAGCAACACTATTTCCCAATGTTAGAGCGCTAAAAGGCGTCTTAGGTCTAACACGTAATGAAATGCAAGACTATACTGGAGACCTCGAACAGATGGCTAACGCTACCGGATCAACGTCAACAGCCTTCGGCAAACAAATGCAGACTTCTGCTGCACAACTACAATTATTCAAAAATGAAGCAGCTGCTCTAGGCCGAAGTATTGGTTCTGACTTATTACCTATGATTAACTCTGGTATGCAAGCTGTTAAGCCATTAATACAATCTTTCTCTGAGCTTTCGGACGGCATGAAACAGGGTATTGTAATTTTTGGTGTCTTAGCAGCTTCTGCAGGTCCTGTAATGACCGCTGTTGGCGGATTAATTACATTGATGACTGGACCAGCAGGTTGGGTTGTGGCCTCAGCAGCAGTTATTGGCTCTGTATATGGTGTAATTAAAGCTAATGATGAAGCTAGATATGCGATTTTAAAGCAAGCAGAAGCTCTTAGAGAACAGATTTCTACAATGCGCACACAAGCAGATACCTATGGTAATCAAGCTAGAGAGCTAGATAGCCTACTACAAAACTATGATTCTCTAAAAGAAAAATCTGAAGATAATGCTGATGCTCAAAGAGAGCTCCAGGATGTTGTTAGAAAGATAGCTGAAATTGCTCCTGAAGCAGTTACAGAATGGGATAAATTTGGTAATGCGATTAGCGTTAATGCCGATAAAGCCAAGGAAGCTGTCACATTGATGCTAGAAGCCAGAAAAACTTATCTTGAAGCGGCTAAAGCTAAAGCGGAATATGAACTGCCTATGTTAGAGCAAAAGGCAGAGAAGATGAAACCTGATGTAGAAAAAGAACAGGGAAGATATAAAGAAGCTTACGAAGACTTAAACCGTGCAAAAATAAACGAACAAAAAGTGTCAAAATTATATGATAATGTTTTTGCTAAGTTAGGTAAAATAGGCGATGCTCAATCCCCACAAGCAAAAATTATTACTGCACAAATCGAAACTATGCTAAAAGATGCATTCGAAGAAGGAATCATAAGGGGCTATGATCCAAAAGGTTTTGAACAGTTAATAAAAGAACTTCAAAACGATCCTAATGGTGTTGCTAAAATAATTCTTTCTAATCAAAAATGGATGGCTGAAAACTGGAGCAAAAGTGCTACCAGCAAACTAGATACATCATCTAATCTGCTAAAAAAAGTTGCCGATCCTTATCATGAACTTGAAATGCAAATTGCAGAACTAAAAGGTCAATTGAGAGAACTAGAAGCAGTTGATGCTCAAATAAATGCACTTAATGATAAGAATACCAATGGCGAAAAGGAAACTTTGGTAACTTCGACTTATACAGAAGATATGAACGATTGGCTCAAGTGGTCTGAAAAAATAAAAGAGCTTAGTAAAGAAACCTTTGGCGACCTTCAAAAAGAATGGGATTCAATTACAGAAGAATGGACATCTAAAGATCCTGCAGTTCAGACTTGGGCACAAAAAAGAGCCAAATTCCTTCTTAAAGCCATTTCAGAAGGACTAGATCAGATTGGCTAAAAGCTGCCGAAAAAGCTGCTGAAGAATTCAGGAGCGGTTATGCTAGCATTAAGAAGTCGATTAAAGAAGGCGAAACAGAACTATCCAAAGAGTTAAAAGACTTCAAATATAACGTTGCTATAGGCAAAATAGAAGGCACCGAAGAACAAATAAAAGCACTTGAAGCAATATTAGAAACTAGTGCATATACAACAGCTACCATCGAAGAACAAAGACAGCTTGAGATTCAATTGTATCAGCTTAAAGAAGACCTACGGAATAAAAATATACGTTCTGCTTATGATGAATACAAATATAAGTCTCAGCTTTTAGAGTACGAAGAAGAAGACCATATAAACCACATTGAACAACTACTAAAAAACGAACAACTTTTTGCAGACGAAAGAAAGGCCTTACAAGAGGAACTTGAACTATGGAAAAAACGAAAAGATGATAAAGCTACAGAAGAAGAGAAGCTTCGTTTAAAAGAAGGCTACAAGCGTACTGTAGAGCTGCTAGACCTCTCTTATAAAGAAAGAGCCGAGTATCTTTCTAAACTCATGCAAATGGATATCTGGAATAATGATGAACGCACACAATTACACAACGAATTCACAGATATGTACCTTAAGGCAGAGAAAGAAGCTGTCGAGAAGAATAAAAAACTTATTTTAGATCAGGCTGAATATGAAGTGTCAATTGGTAAAAAAACTCAAGCGGAGCTTCTAAACGATATTGTCAAAAGTAGGGAGAAAGAGCTTGAAGTAGCTAAAAAAAGTGGTAAAGATATTGATCAGGCTCAGCTAAAAGTTAGTCAAGCTATAGCTAAATACAACGAACAATTGCGCCAAGATGATAAAAGTACCTTAGAATATCAAGTACGTATGAATGAGCTTAGTTTAAATGACCAAATACAAACTATACAAAAATGGCTCAAAAGTGAAGAAGAAGGTACAGCTCATTGGAAGAATATTGCTATTGATGAACGGAGAGCTTTACAAGAACAAGAACTTGCTATCCAAAGGAAAATTAACGAAGAGACTGCCAAGAAGCATATAAAAGAACTAGGTGTAGAAACTGTTGTCAAGTCTGGTAGCAGTGATGAATTAAAAACACTGCAAAAGACTCTAGGTGAATCTTATGAAGCAACTCTTGCACTAGGTACAGCTGGTACGGAAGCCTCTAAGCAGTATGAGCAGGCCTTACATTCTGTAGCCACCAAGTTAGAGAAAGCATCCAAGCAAGAAGAAGACCGCTATTCTAAACAGCTTAAATACGAATACGAAAATGGCCTTATTTCTCTTGACCAGTACAAAGAGTTCCTGAACAATAAACTTGCTGAAGAAGAAAAGTATTCCTCCAACTGGTTAACTATTGTCAGGGAACTTAGAGAAGTAGAGGCTGACATCAATAAAAAAGCTGCTGCTGAAACCACGGCCAGACTACAAATACTTAGCATCATTGCTCAAAACTCTCTTAAAGAACAGATTGAGCTAGCTAAAGAACTTTATAGTGCTAACAAAGAGACCGAAAACGAACGCCTAAACGGAGCTAAAAGTTATTACGATTACCTTTCTAATTTAATCAGTAAATCAGATGGTAAATCTCTTAAAACCATTAAGGACACTCTCACTGAACAGCTGAAAGCTTATGAAGACGCTGGGGAAGGTGCCTCTAATATGGCAGCTGTCGTCATAGTAGCTCTGAAGCTTATTGAAGACCAGGGTAAAAAAACCGCATTAAATACCGCTAATAAAGCTATTGATGCAGTAAACAAAGTTACTCAATCTGTATCTAGTCTGGCTTCATTGTTCGGTGCAGATTCTGAACTTACTTCTGGGATTGAAGCTTTTGGTGGAGCTATTGCAGATACCATTAAAATGGTCGGCCAGATTGCATCAGGTGATATTTTCGGCGCTGTTACGTCTGGGATATCTATGCTCTCAGGTTTGGATAAAGCTTACGCCACGTTAATTCCTAGCATTAGAGACTCTAAAAAAGCATTCAAAGAAATGTCAGAGAGCATGAAAGAATCCTTAAATACACTAGGTAAATTTAATTCTAAGTCTCTTATTGGTCTAACTGACTCTATAAAGAAAGCGCAAGCCGATCTCGAAGCATGGCAGAAAGCAGCCGAAGAAAGAGCCAATGCTGGGTTCTTCAAGAACCTATGGTGGTCCTTAACAGATTCAGCTCCAGATGCTGGTTCAGAAGCTGGCAGAGAAGCGGCCCAAGCCTTCATTGAGACCTGGAGCGTTGTGGGCAGTGCCTTAAACTCAGGGGTAACCTCTGGTATTCAGAGTGGGATAAAAGCCTTCATGGATGGCACGGGACGCATGATCACATATCTAAGAAATGGTATCAGAAGTGCCATTATTGATGCTATTACGCAAGCAATCATCCAGGGTTCTATTTACAAGGGAGCTCTCGGTAAGATGTTAGAGACGCTCACAGACCAGATATCAGATTCACAGTGGGATGCTGCTCAAGACACAATAATGAATATAGCAAATGCTATACCAGAAGTGGCTAGCAACTTAGAAGGAGTACTTGCTCCTTTATCTGAAACGTTAAACAAGTACTTGCCTAGTTCTTCCTCCTCTGGTAGTAGGTCAGGCAGTTCTGGTACTCAAATAGCGGAGATAACCGGCTCTTCACGAGACATGCTTGTAGAAATGCTAAGACCGCTAATAACATTGGATTCTCTGCCAGTTTACACCGCTAGCATTGAGGTAGCTATTTACGATATGAGAGATGCTTTTCTAAGGTTTATAGGTACTGATATTGCATCTAAGGTAGCTACTACAACAATCTATAACGAGTACAACATTAACGAAATAAATATCATTGCTCAAAGTGATGACGATTTTGACAGGATTATGAGTTCTCTTGATAAAAGAGCAAGAGTCGCAACCGAGGGGAGTGGAGGAAAATGAGGGTTAAATTAGTTAACAGATATGGGGAGGTCCTTATCCTCCCTGAAGAACTATCGTTAAAAGGTTGGCCAGATGATACTAACCTAAAGGGAACTGAAATCGAAGGCAGACCTGGTCGCATCATAGATAGACCAAATTCTAAGCTCAGACCAAGGATCATCAGAGTAGCTGGCTATATGGCAGGCATAGATAAAGATGATGCAGACAAAATAAGAGAAATGATTGCAGGGTTCGTCAATGAGGCGGGCCCTTTTAAGATCTATAGACATGACACTGCAGACAAGTATATGTATGTTTACAAGAAAAGCATGGATCATGAATATAGAACTGGTCACTTTGAAGGTAAAGTGTTTAGTCTCTCCCTCAGTTTCGAAGCAGCTGACCCCCTCTTCTACAGTGACGAAGTTACAGAGGAATTTTATGTAACAGGGGATTCTGTAAGGGTAAGCGCAGTCAATCCGAACTTGCCAGGGACAAACGGTTTAGTAGACGTAGAGTATGTTGGAAGATGGGACTTCAGTGGTGAAAGAGCGAGGACTCAACAGGTTGATGGGGGCATGATAATTAAATTTTATGGTACAGGGTTAATCTTAGATGCATATGGTTCTTTGAATAATAAAATAAACGTACAAATAGATAATGAGGCCCCCTTTATGTTAACATTTGATAAATTACTGCAAGATTATACCAGTTATGCGCTGTCAAGTGAATTAGAAGCAGGTGTTCACGTTGCAAAAATAGTGCTGGCACAAGGAACTTTGGCTACTAGACATTTTGACATTCTTGGCTCGAACCAGTATTTATTGGAGAACCCTGGCACAGCCGAATCAGAACCTGTGATCTATGTTGAACCTGCCAAAAGAGAAGAAAGCTTTGATTATAAAGGTAAATTAAAGGGAAGCATTACAGAAAACAAAAATGTTTTTTATGGAACTATAGCAAAACAAACCATTTCTCCGTCACAAGCAGGATGGGCAGAAGGGTTTTCTGAGTCTATTTATAACAAAGATGGAATAACTGCAGGTAACCCTGTAGCAACTGCAGACCATTATTATATGCAACGTATGGAGTATGATCTTTCTCACCTCTCTCCCGCTTACCTTAATTCACTCGTCTATAAAGGTTTTCACAAAGCCAACGGTAGCAACGCAGGCGCAAATTCTTACACGTACAAAGTGCAGGCATGGGATAATGTCGGCCAGAAGTATGACGTTCTTGGTACAGGTGGCCTAATGTTTGAAAGATATAGTAAGGCATTAAAGGGAGATGGTAGTTTCGCAATTCCGAATGAACCACGTTTCGACCACGGTGGAACCAAAAACCTTTTACCTGCAACAGCAACCAAGTTCAACTGGAAGCACACGGGTTTTTCGTATTATGATGAGGTCGTAGGAGTGCCAGAAAACTGCTCGGATGGGAAGTTTAGTGTAGGGTTAAAGGGGTTAACTGCCTCCAATTTAATTAAAAACAGTTTGTTAAACGATTTGAACGATAAAATATCAATGAATCACTCGGTAGTATTAAATAAAGGATATAAAGCTACCATAATGGAAGACGGTAAATTTGGGTTTGTAGTAGCAAAAACTTCAAGTACTTTAATGTCAGGGAAAACATATCTACTATATGTTAAAGCAGATACTGGAACTGTAACCGAAAATTTAAACCTTGCTTTGAAACGAGCTGATGAGCAGGGAACTCAAGAAATTCAAATCTTTCCACTCGGTGGGATACAGGAAGTATATGCCAAATTCACTTTTACACAAAACAGCACAGGGGTTGGTTTAAGTGTTTATCCAGCTACTAATGCTAAAGCTGGACAATGGTATGAACTTTTAGGTGCTATGGCTATTGAGTTACAAGGTGAAGATATAAATTTATCAGTAGAAGAATTAAAAAGAAAATATAAGTATATTTCAAGTGGCATTAAATCCACAGTTAGTGCAGTTAGGGTTAAGAGCGTTGGGAAGAATTTATTTAAAGTAGATCACACTTATGCTAAAAAGTATGAGGATTATAATATTATTGATTCGATTGCCTGGGATGCAGTAGTAACCTCATATTATAGTGATAGATGGGGGATTTGGACAGTTTTAGCAGGGGAAACTGCCCATAAACAGGTTTTAAAATGCCCGAAATTTAAGTCCAATACACAGTACACTTTTACTTTTGATTTTATAAACAAACTATCAGATGGATATATTATTAGAATTTTTTATACTGATGGAACTAGTAATTTTGTTGGTGCATGGGCAAAGAATATTACTCACCATGTATTTACTAGTTCTCCAAATAAAACAATACAATATATCGCTTTTCACGTATCTGATTTAATATTGGACACACTTCAAATCGAAGAAGGTACAGTAGCAACCTCCTACGAACCCTGCACAGAGTCCTCTCTCTACCTCAACGCAGGACAACCATTGAGAAGTCTCATGAACGGAACTAAAGATGAGGTTAGCGAAGGCAAGTTAATTAAGAAGGTTAGTAATGTCTATACCCTGCAAACTACTGATATAACAAGTATAGGGCAATTAACAAATGTTGATATAGTTATTTTATCAGCATCAAGACTCCTTAATTATATGTTCAAAGAAACAGGAGATAAATCAGGTAAATCACTTTCTTTAGAAGGATACTCGCCATTAGGTTCAAAGACGATAGATAGCACGGACAGCATTGGTTGCTACTATATTAACCCTGCAAACTGGGTTGTTATTGTAGCAAAAGGCACTACTATAGAACAAGCCAGAACATTGCTAACAGGAAAAGTACTAACCTATCAGTTGGCGACACCAGAAGTTTTACCAGTTGAATCTGAAGGTCGTTTAACTGCATACCAGAACGGTACCCTGTACGCCGAGCCAAGTCTTTGGGGGTATATCGAAGCTGGCAATAGTACAAAGACAATTACTGACATCACCCTGCCAGCAGGATATATTCGCAAAGTTGAGAGAATAGACATCTTAGACGGCAAAGAAGTGAGGGTAGACGTTACGGCCGATTGTAGTTTAACAGACCTCAACACGGCAATAACAATTAACACTCCTGACCTCGGCAAGAGATATTTTTATGACTGTTCTATTGCAGAAGGGTATTCGACCAACGGAGAAAAGACCTACTTTTTCGAGAAGGCAGTAACCTTGACACAAGGGCAGGTCGTAGCAGAATGGGAAGCAGTAAACGCCACTAAGGTCGAACTGGTGAAAGGAACGAGTGATAGCATATATTACACCACTGTAACGCCAGACAAGCCTAAGCTGACACACACGGCCTCTATGTACGTAAAAAACATTGGCACTGTACCCGTAGTAATTGGCTCGCAGACAATACAACCTGGAACACAGACCAGAGCAACCATTAGCATACCAGCCAACACAACAGAGGCGAAACTCTCAATAGTAGCAACGCCAGAAACAGTACCAGGCACGAAACTAGCATTAATGGCCTGGCATCCGCAAATAGAGGAAGGAGCCACTGCCACTGAGTGGGTTGAGGGAAGAAATACAGGTATCTTCATTGAGGAAGGAACAACCAACCTCATCACAGACCAAGATTTATTTAATATTTATGAAGGGGCAACAGTTACGATAGGGGAAGGAGAAGGCGACCGAGAAGGATGGAAAAAAGGAGTAGTAACGTATGTAGGAACCGAAGGATATATTGGATACCTGCAGACATATAAAGTACAACCAGGTAAAACTATATCGGTTGGAATAGATTTTTATTCACCGACGGGCCAAATATATCCGTTATTGACTGGAAGCATTTATGCGGACGATTTACAAGATAATGGAAACGGTCGTTACCAATTAACGTGGACAAATAAAGAGAGTACGGAAAAAAACATGGGCGTTTATATTAGAAGTACCCCAAAGGAAACAATAAATGAAGTATTTTATTACAAAGAATATCAGATAGAAAAAAAAGCCTACTGCACCACATACACACCGACAACCAGAGGGGAAGAACTGGTAACAGTACCAGCCAGAGGAGTTCTTCCGTTAGAAGGCAGTTTAGAAATAGAGTTCTTTTACAGGTATGATGCAACAAGAAATAAATTCCTTTTGGACTGCAATACAGGCCTGGGTAACGCTTTTATGTTGTGGTTTTATAGCGAAAATAACCTAAATTTAAGGTTAGCCAATAGCAATAATGAAGGCGTTAATGTTGTAATACAAGTAACAACAAACACTAGAGGCACTGTACGAATTGCTTGGAGTAAAAACATGTTAAGGGTATATAGAAATGGGTTAAAAATAGCAGAAAAAGCTGACCCGTACATTATGCAAGAAATTACAAACAAACTTTATATAGGCAAACAATATAATGACACGATTTATTATTTGCATATTACTTCCAAGCAGTGGACAGACGAAGAAATGTCCTCCCCTGATAGGTTGCCTGTTGATGGTAATACAACGTTAGTAAAAGATTTTTCAGAAGAAAACCTTGACTGCATTACGCCGTTTGAAGCAACCATAACCAGCCCGCAAAAATATATTGATGCCGAGGGCAAAGTGAATTTCCTTGTAAGAAGTTCGTTTCCTGCAGATGCGAATATTCCTTCGTATGTTTACACTGATTACGTACAGATGAAGGCAAGTTACCAGCAGGCAAAGTTAGGAGCTAACGCAGTAGTACTAAAGGCCAGAAACCTGTTAGATAATCCGAGTTTCGAGGAAGCTGCAGATGGGTTGCCTGTAGGATGGGGGAAAATAAACAATCCTTCGTTGTTATATGTAGAACCCAAAGAAGGCAAAATAGCAATAACAGGCATAGGGCCAAATGATTATTTCTACCAAAATTTAACAGTAATTCCATATAACTATTATTGGATTGGTATATGGGTAAAGGGTGTTAATGATGGAGAGCAATCAATACCGATTTTAATCGAATGGCAAGATGCTAAAAATTCTTTTATTAAATATGATATGGCAAAAACAACAACGTTAATGAAAGACTATCAATGGGTAGAAATAATTAAACAAGCACCACAAAATGCTGTAAAAGCAAAGTTACACGCAGGATATGCTGGTGGTAATTTCAAACAAACAAGAGTTATAGTAGATGGCCTAGTTTTCGAGTGCCTCGGTGACTCCCCTGAATCTCCCACCAGACAAGGATATGTAGAACCTCTACGCAAATACCTCTCCTTCTCTTCCCCTGTCGTACTAGCTAAGGGTGAGGTCCTCTCCTACAGCAACACTTCGCAGATGAGAGTACAGAAGAATGGTGAGAGTGTGCTGAACCAAGCCAGTACTGAAATGCTCCTTGGTGGCTTTCCTATTCAACCTGGAAAGCAGATCCTTGAGTTCAACTGTCCTAAAGACGAGCTATGGAAAGTAACGCTTAAATATCAACCAAAATATTACTAAAGAGGTGATATGTATGAGAGTTGAAGAAATTGTAAGCTCTCTCCTTTCAAAAATTGAAGATGTACAAAACAAAAGAATAACGGCTCAGGCAGACCTTTTAGATGCCTTGGGCCGTTTTCAATTAGCAAAAGAATCAGAAGAAGAGGCGATCAATACACAAGCCCTTTCGGCCGGAGAGATATCTTCTCTAAGAGCTCAGCTCCTCCAATTTAATGAGCAAGAGATGGCCTATAAAGAGCAGTTGAAGCATTTCCAAGCACTTCTTAGCCTAGCACAACCACCAGCCGAAGAGCCTGCCCCTGAAGAACAACCTCCTGCAGAGCAAGAAACTGCTCCAGCGGAAACTATTCCCGAAGAAGAGCAAATAACCGAAGAACCAGTAACCGATCCGACGGCCGAAGAAAATCCCGCAGAGGGCGAACTACCACTTGATGATCCTCCTCTGCCGGCAGAAGAAGAGATACCACCAGTAGAGGGTGATGGCGGTGGCCTATAGAGTAATTGTTTTAGACGCAATGGGAAATCCTGTTGCGTCTTTCCCTTCCACAGTTAAATATCGTAAGAAGAAAAACCAAGGCACAGACTTCTCTTTTGTAGCTCCACCAGATGAAGATATTCTTCAAACTCTACTACCTGAAAGACGTTGCACTGTTTACAACGAAGATAAGCCTTTAATTTCAGGTGTAATTCGCAACAGAGACCTTACTGTTTCTAGTCCTAATATTTTTTGTATCACAAACCATGTTAAGTTAAATAACTACCGCACTCCCGAAGCATGGACTGGGTGGAATGGTATGGACCTTAAAGACGCTGTAGAGGATATGCTCTACTCCTTTCTTGTTCAACGCCAAAACCTTCAATCACAATGGACTTCAGCAGTTGACATGGATAAAGTAGATGTTGTTACAATGCCAGGTAAAGTTATCTTGGCTAAAGATGCTAATGGTTCTTACTACTCTAGTGGGCACATCACTCTACAGTTTGATTTTGGGCAAGACTTGCAAAGATACCAGTTACTTAGATGGTCGGAGACTGTCGGTGATATGGTACGCATTAGAGCAGAGTTTAGGACCTCTTTTGACGCTGTAAGCTGGTCTCCTTGGAGTGAAAGGTTAGCCTCAGTTTTCCCAGACACTTACGGCGTCGCTTTGACGGGCTCTGGACGTTACATTCAAGTCCGTATGCGCCTTTACACAAACGATACTATGTCTATAGATAAGAATGGAAACCCTACTGGCGTTACGCCTATTTTAAGTGGGGTAGAGGTTGTCGGCAGAGGTAAAACAATCTTTACTAAAGGATCTTTCCCTGCTATAGCTACAGGTAAGGTGCTAAACGGCTATCAATTCAACAGAGATAACTACTTAAACATTATTAAAACTTGGTGTGATGATTTCGGCTATGAATTTGATGTTGGCCATAACTTAGAGTTACATTTTGGTGCAGAATTAGGTAAGGAAACCGATTTCATATTAAGAGCTACAGACAACATCAATATAAAAAACCTCAGTGATGAGTCTAAGGACCTTGTGAATTATCTTACTTGCTATGGTGCAGGTGATGGTCCCGCTCAGATCATGACTGCACGCCGGGATGATAACAGTATTAATAATTATGGACTAAAGCCTGGTGAATTTGAAGATAAAGACGCTGATTCAATCGAAAAGCTTAATACCTCAGCTGATAAATATCTTGCAACTAAAGCTTGGCCAAAGGAAGAATTTATCGTTAGTATGCCTGTTAGCCTTCTAAACGAAGATGGCAGTTTAGGCTGTTTAGACACTGTTAGGGTTGTCGATCCTACCAGAGGCTTCGAAACGAAAGCCAAGATATTAGATGAGGACAGCGACGGTGCAATTATAACCTTCGGTCTCAATACTGATTTAGATAATATCCTAGAGAAGCTCAGTAAAGGCAATATAGCTAGGCCTAAGAGCAGAGGACTTCCTCCCGAACCACCGACTGATGTAAGGATTAAGAGTGGCTATAAGCATATTCTTATCTCTTGGCAGAGTGATGCAGACAGATTTGCTATAGAGCATTCACTCGACGGCCAAGACTTTAGCCTACTGCAAGTAGTAACAACTAAAGAATATGTACACTCACAGCTTGATATCGATTCTACGCATTTCTATAGAGTAGTAGCTATTAAGAATGATCTAGTTAGCGTTCCAAGCGTCACAGTAACAGCTATAGTTAGAAATATTCCTACTACTGATATAGACGATTTTGATATAGATAAAACTCCTCCAGGCAAACCTCTAAATTTATCTATGCAACAGCAGGTAGCTAATCGTATAGGTGATGCCTTCGATATAGTAATTATGCTGACTTGGACTAATGATTCAGCTGCAGATTTAGCTTTAACAGAAATCCAACGAGCTGTAGATAATGGTACCTGGGAAGTTATTGGTACAAGCAAAGGTTCATCATTCATTGATAGAGATATTGTCATTGGAAGTAAGTACGCCTATAGGCTAGTACATGAGGATTATAGTGGTAACCGGTCCGAGTTCTCTGATGAAGCGTCTATCACAACAACGAATATTATTCCTCCTCCACTTGCTCCTGCAAATATAAACATAGCAAAGGGTGCATCCTTCTTTAAGGTAGAGTGGAATAAGAGTAAAACAACTGATGGCAATGACGATCTTAACATCAAAGAGTATGAAGTATTTGTTTCTGATACGTCTGGTTTCACGCCAAGCGATAACAATAAAGTGTATGCTGGATTTGCTACTACCGCTTTTGTTAGAGCTGATGGAGATAAAACCTACTATGTACGTGTTAGAGCTAGGAATAAAATGAACGATACCTCTCCTTTTACCGATGAGGTGTCTTTTTATTTACCTAAAATAGCTAAAGAGGAATTAGCTTTTGCAGCTTTAACAGTTGATGATTTAACCGCTTATAAATTCTCTGCTGATCAGATATATGGTGGAAATCTTGATATTTCGAGATTTATCACCATAAACAATGGGAATGGCAAGGTAGTATGGGATACAACTGGTTTTTATGCGATCCAAAACGGAGTTAAAACCTTCTCCATCGATCCTGAAGATGGCTCAGCTTTCTACGGAGGTCCTCTTAGCGCTAAACAAATAACTGTAGACCAGTTGGATGTAAACAGGCTCAATCTAAATGGTTGGGTGTCGGTATTACTTAGAACCACTGGATACCCTCTTTTATCTACAAGTGGCAAAGATTATCGCTCAAATAATGGTGATTCCTGGCAGACAGTATATGAAACTACACTCCCACGAAGTAGCGACGCTTACTATATAGCTAGGATTGCATATAAAATAAACTTTAGACGTCTTAGCTGGATTTCAACAGGAGCAACAATGGCACGACTTCAAGTTGTGATAGGTGGACAAGTATTCACTGGAGCTGCGCATCAACAAGTTAGCCAAACAAATAACTGGGGGGAAGTTAGGGGAGAGCTAGACTGTGATGGTCCACAAAGTAGCCAAGCTACAATCAAGCTGCAATTGTATGGTCCAGCTGGAAGTATCACAGCTTTTACTCTAAACACTAATGAAGTAGCGCAAAATAGAAAGATTTAGGAGGCGGTTTTTTGCTTTATTTAATCAATGAAGGCGTAACGGACCAGGAAAACAACTCCTATGTAAGAGCAAGAATTATTTCAGAATTAGAAACGCCTCTTTACGCTGACACAGTATACGAAATTGACAACAATACTGACCCAGCAAGGGCCCAAGATATTTCTACTAAGCCAGATGATTACTTTATTGAGTACGAATATAATCCACCGGCCAACGATGAGGATATACCTACTGTAAAAAGCAAAAAACTCATGCACAGAATTAGAGACAGCGATGGAAATATAGTTGGCACAGAAGAAGTTACCCCTCCTCAGGCAGCAGGCGGTATACCAATATCGAAATTGAAAATTCAGTGGCATTATATCAATAAACTTTCTGTTTGGAAGCATTATCTTAGCGGAGGACAGGTATCACCTGGCTCCCCGTTCGAAGCAGAGCTTATCAGCACTCCCGACGGTGCGAGTGCTAGCAACCCTACAGATGGATGGAGCGTTTTTAAAATACCTAACGGTCAATATACAAAGAACACAATATACAAATGCAATTTTAACAGTGCAAATGCATATGGGGATGCAATGCTTCACGATAATTATGTTCTATGTGCATCAATAGGTCATCAGGCAAATGTAGGAGACCCAAATAGGGGTGGAGTACCAAATAGCGAAATCGATTGGTCTATCCCAATTAAGAACATCTTCCCACAAGTTCGTTATTACGATAATCATATAGGGCATTTGTTACTAAATGGGATTGTTAGTAATAACTGGTATAAAAGTACGACAGCTGGTTATCTTGGCCATAATGCCCAGAATATTACTTTTGCATACACCGCTGATGCTAACCCGAACGATACAGATCCATTTAAAGATATGTACTTCAGAATTAAGCGCTATTCCATTTTATTTGAATGATAAGAGGTGGTTATTTATGGGCGAAAATGAATTAATTGGGTATATCAGAGAGGATTTAAAGCGCATGGACGCTAACATCAACGCTAACTTCGATAAATTACGCGACGAAATACAGCAGTTGCGAAAAGATCAAGGGACAGACTGCTCAATTAAACGAAAAGCCATTTATGAAGATCTTGGGAAACTTGATGAACGCCTGGGAAAAGTAGAAGCCGCTATAGTTAGGTTAAACATGGGCCTAACTGTTAGCGGCTTTGTTGCTGGAAGTGCTGTAACTACATTAGTTGGGATGATCATCAAAAAGACTCTAGGAGCTTAAGAAAGGTGGTGATAATATGCCCAGCATTGAAGAACAATTAATGCTGCATGAGGGCTTAAAGTTAAAAGCTTACCTCTGTCCAGCTGGTAAAACTACTGTTGGAGTAGGGCGAAACCTAGAGGATAGAGGCATTACGCGCGATGAGGCGCTTTTTTTATTGCGCAACGACATCAAAGAAATAACAGAAGAGCTAAGCAAGCGTTACAGCTGGTTTAGCTCTTTAGACTTTGTACGCCAGAAAGTATTAATTGATATGACTTTTAACATCGGCCTTGGTGGGCTTTCTCAGTTCCGAAACATGCTCAATGCAATTGAAGGTGGTGATTATCAAAGAGCCTCTACAGAGATGGAAAATTCTAGGTGGTATCGTCAGGTAGGGATTCGGGCTAAGCGCTTAACCAAAATGATGAGAACCGGTTCAGATTATTAAAAAGAAAAAGAGAAAGAAGGTTAATGTAATGGATAAGATTATTGGTTTCCTCTTGTGGGTTATCACTCTTCCTGCTGTTTTAGCTTATGTAGCTAGCTGGTTGGTTAGCCGGCTAAAGGTTAAGAAAGAAAAAGAGTGGCTAATTACTCTTGTTAGGTTAGCCACGAACGCATATGAGTACGCTGAAGCCCAGGGCTTAGCTCAGGGTCTAAGAGGATATGCAAAGTTTGACCCGTTTATGGATAAATTTATTTTAGAATTTCGCAAAGAATTCGGATATGAACCTGCTCCTGAAGACAAAGGTAAAGCAGTAGAAATTATGGAGCAACGAGTTATTAATGAAAAAAAGGAGCGTCTTCAGCAAAGCGAAAAAGCTAGCTGAAGAAAATGTAGATGCTGTTTTTGATAATTGGGTAGAGCAAGGAAAAGCTCAAAGGGATAATATCTCGGGTAGATTAATTGATTCACTCAGAAAAAAGGATATGTAAAAAAGCGAAGCGGGCCTACATGGCCCGCCTTTTTTTATATTTCTGAGTCTTTTCCGGTACGATCCTTATAGACGAATAAAGGTTCTATAACATGAATAGCATCCTTACTCATTTCAATTAGATCTTCGGTTGTGTATCTAGCCTTGATTTTTTTAAGGACAAAGAGATATTCGTCTAAGTCGAATGGCTGTTGTTTTTGCATTTCTATATAGTCCTTCATCTTTAGAGTGTTTTCTGCCGATAAATAAACACCTCTGTGTACTTTTAAAATTCCTGTATCAGCATCAACAAGGAATACTATCGTCCCCAGACGATTACCTGGTTCGATATTAGGTAAGTCAGCAGGTTGTTCTTGCAATAAATTTACGTTATACGGGATATCCATCCATTCTAGGTCGCCAAATTTAACCAAGAAAATGATAGCTCCTTGAATATAGCATATCTTTAATTTGAATCCGCCCTTCTGAATGTTGTCTATTACCTCTTCAGTCGGGCTTTTGATGGTAAAACCAATCATCGGCATTCCCTCAAGGATCTGAAATATCCTATTTTCTGGGTAAGACGTTTTCCCTTCAAAAAATAATTTGCCAACTTGAGGTTGCTGTATAGGCTTATTACTAAAGGTCAACATATTACATCTTCCTTCCTGATATTCCTCTAAATAGTTATTAATAGCCCATGCTAACAAGTTCTCTGGTTGTATATTTGGCATAGATGCTATTAATTGTTTGATGATAGTTATTTTCATCAAAAGGTTTAGCTTTTTGTTCCTCTGTAAACTCTTTTAATTTTAGAGATATATTATTCGGTAGGCCAATTAACCTAGCTACTTTAAGTAACCCTGTATGGGCATCTACAAGAAATACAGAAAGGCCGTACCCCTGACCTTCATCAGGTTCTTCCAAAATAAATGATTGCGACAGATGTATGTTATACGGAGCGTCCATCCACTGTTGATTACCTAGCTTGGCCAAAAAGAAAATAACATTATCTATATAACAGACTCTAAACTTAGTGGAGCCATTTTTAATATCAACTATTTCTTGTTCGTCCGGTTTATCGTAAAAGAGTAATAGCATAGGTCCTGTCTGATCAATGTCAAAGACAATCCCTTCACGGTACCTGGTTACACCCTCCTTGAATAGCTCTCCAACTTTAAGCTTCCTCACCGCTACCATCCTTTCGTTCTATGATGATCTTTTTCTGGCTATATGTTAGCTTTACTTCTCTGTTTTCAGGCGTTATACCCATGTCATCTGCCCAAGCTTTAGGAAAGCTAATACGTGTTCCAAAAGAGTATTTACCGGAGTTACCACCAGCTTTATAAAATATAACTTTTAATGTCCTAGATTTCTTCATATTAGATAACGTCCGTTGTTTGCCAGCTTTTCGAGAATTCTTTGTCTTTGAAGAGAGCAGCTAAACCTGTTATCTGTTTTAACCTTAGTATTTCGTCTAAATCCATGCCTAAATGTTTTGCTATCCATGCATCTGACCTTCCAATCTCTATCAATTCAGCTACAATATTGCTCATAAGACCTATGTCATGTGTGCCTCTTGCTCTGTTGTGTCTAATGGTGCTAGCCATTCTCTCGTCAATAGGCTTGTCTATCACAGATACAGGTATCATACCATTTTCTCTTTCGTAAATATCTTTATGTTCTAACATGATTCTGTACCTATGAAAACCGTCTACAATCTCATACATATCGTCTTCTTTATGATAATAACATACTATAGGCATTGTGTACCCGTCTTCTTTGATGCTGTCATACAGTAGTTTCATCTCTGGCGGAGCAACTGCATTAGGGTTATATTCATTAGATCTTATCTTTTCAACAGGGACAGTAATAACATTGTATACAGGACTTTTAAACATGAACAAATCATCTCTTTCCATAAAACTAATATTGTTTTTGTTTTTCTTAACATCACGGAAGCCAGCCTTAATAAAAAGGCTATAGGACTTTTCTGATGCAAAAGCTGTAACTTTCGTTGTAGTAATATTCTTCAGAGCATGGTTTAGAAGCTTAGTGCCAATTCCTTGGTTACGGTATCCATCTTTTACATAGAAACTCTTTATTCTCACTGTAGACTTATAGCTGCAAGTGGAGATAATGCCAATTATTTTTCCACCATACATATAGCCATAGAAAATACCCTTTTCGTTAAACGACACTTGTTCTTTGTAAGCCTTACTATCAATAATGAACTTCTTAGCTTCTTCACTACTTATGACGCTAATCATAGAGCACCTTTAATAATCGATTTGTATTTTTTCATTAATTGCCGTCTTCGTTCTTCGTCTTTCTTGGTCGGAGCAAAGCCCATATACTTACAAAGGTGGTCGTTTTTCATGATACATATACACATCCGCTTATATGTCGGTATTCTGCGAAAGTCAGTTACGTTTGTGTCATCTAAATAATCTTCAAACTGTATAACTTCCTTATCTTTATTGCCTCTATTTGATTTCTTGCCAGTCCGTATTATAGGAGCACCTTCACCCTCCAGTTCCTTGATAGTTTGCTTATCTATTGCTCCGCCTTTAATCCAGCTCTTTTTAGATACTTCCAACCTGTCCAGATAGTTCTTGCGTGTTTCTTCGGGCAATGTCGATAAGAGAAAGTACATATAACTCTTCCATGTGTGCCCTTCTGGCAGAGTGATAGACTTCCATCCCATAGCTGTGGTACCGCCATAAATGCCAGCAAAGTTTACTCCGTTTACACGTCCAACCATCTTAGCCCATGTATTTGGTTCTATTGCTTTATATAGCTTTAGTGAATTTATAGCACAATCATTAAATGGAGATGCTACTCTCATTTGGTCTACGCTTAGACCTGCTTGATAGTAAAGATCGTACACTTTGTTATAAGCAAACCCGAACTTTGCATTAGCTATCCAGACATCCTCTGCTGTCCAATCATATAGAGGATAAACATTAAACGCTTTATCTTCTTCCCGCCCATTTATCCAGGACATATCTTTATATTTAAACACTTTACTGCTTGCTATAGCTCTATACCTATTTAAACTCTCGTCCGTTCTTATGCCTATCATAACAGCTGTTTTGCCGCACTCATTTGCAAACCATTTGCAAAAGTTATCCTGAACTGTATAATCTGAAGTTCCTTTTTTAAACTCAAAAGGGACGTTATCTTGATTAACAACAAATTTATTAGACGGCATATTCCTTACCCAAATATCTTCTTTGTCTTTATCCCAAGGTATCCAATGATCTTGGTACATTGATACTGCGCATTGTGCTGCCACTGGTAAGCATAGCCAGTATTTTTTTACACCTTCGAAGTTATCCAGGAAACTCTGTTCCACAAATTCAGTCGTCATTGAATACTGAGCTTCATAATCTAGGTGATACATAGCTAATTTATCAAGCTGACTATACTCTTTTGCATACCCGTAGCACATATTGAGCAAAACACTGCTATCCTTGCCTCCGCTAAAAGCAACTAGCACATTATCAAACTCTTCAAAAACGTATTTTAACCTTTCTTGCATAGCCTCATATACATTCTGGTTTGTATATACTTTTTCCATTCTAAACACCTTCCTTCAAGTCATCTATTTCTTTTATTTCGGATTTCTTTGCGTACTTCACACCGTCGTAACTTCTCCGATAGATGAAAGCATCTACAAAGTTATTATCTTTTTGCCGATCTAGCTCCTTTTTAAAGCTAGCGACAAGATCTTCTTTCCTGTTGAGACATTTGATTATTCTCTCGTCTAATGTGTTGCTTGCACATATATCAACAATATGCACGTTTTTATCTTGGCCAATACGGTGTACTCTGTCTTCTGATTGGCCTCTTGTAGCGTAGTCCCAGTCATTAGAATAATAGATTACATAGCTGCAGAATTGCAAATCAAGCCCATATCCAGCACATGTCTTGTTCGCTACGAAAAACTTGGCACTATCTTTAAACTCAAGTATGTTAACCTGACGCTTTTTTTGATTAAGTTCGCCGCAAAAAGCAACTGCTGATCCTTCACCATATCTATTATTAGCAATCTCGACAATATCAAGAATCTCCTTCGTGTACTTGCAGAATATTATTACTTTCTCGTCTAAATTGTCTAATATCTCAAATAGTGTCTGCATACGGGGATTGTCCATTGGGTTTTTAAATAAAGGTTTTCTGGTTAGCTTGTCGCCAACTTTAACTCTAAACCCGCTTATTACACTTTCTAACCCGCTAAATAGTCTGTATATTGTATGTGGCTCAAGCTCATCAACCTCAAATAAAAGCTGCTCTGCTACATAATCGTAATGCTCAAGTTGCTCTTTTGTCATAGAGTAGTAATAATTGCTATATGTTTTATCTGGCAGGTCAAGACATTCTGATTTTTTAACTTGATATGTGTAAGGGGCGATCTTTCTTACTAAGTAATCTACATTTAAACAGCGTACAATCTTTCCTTTGACTCTCTCGTCATACTCCAAGTGATTAGCAGCAAAGCTCCAAAAGCTTCTATAGCCAAGAATACGCCAGTCGAGAATATACCATTGAGCAAATAGATCCTTCTCACATTTGCTGATAGGTGTCCCGTTCAGAATGAGTTTATACTTGCAAGATTCGCTTAAGCGTATTATATTTTGCGTACGTTTGGCTTTATGGTTTTTAACTAAGTTGCTCTCGTCTACAATCAAGTAAACACTTTTCTGCTCAACTAGCTCAAGTAGAGCAATGTTAGCTCTTATACTACTTGAAAGAGTTTCAATACCACAAATAGTAAACATAGATAGATCACCGCTAGCATGCTTCTTAATATCTCTCTTCAGGCTTTCTTTGACACTGCAGGGGCAAAGCCACAGTACGTGGTTAACTTTGCCCTCATCTAGTCTCTTTTTGATTAATTCAAGTGCAGTTCTGGTTTTGCCGGTGCCCATCTCCATGTATAGGGCTCCGACTTTTACATTAGAAAGCTTGTCTACTGCTTTAATTTGATGTTCGTACAAGCTGGTGTTTAGCTGCATAAATTAGCCTCCTCAATCATCTTTTAAATCTGCCAGTATATCTGAACTGCTATCTAGTATCTCTTTTAGACCATCTTTCCGCTCTTTATCAGCTACCTCTTTAATTGCAATAGCCTCTATATTAGATATAGCTGCTTTATGTTCTTCTATAAATGCCATTGCTTTTTCGGTGAACTTAAACCCCTCAAGTTCAGCAAAGTCTATTATCTCTTTATAGTGCTCAACTCTTACAACTACTCCTTTTTTCTCCCTGTCCCACTTGCTCCCAGGTAGGCTTCTAGCTCTATCATAAAGTCCTTCGATATTCTCGTACTCGTGCCATGCGATAATTAGGCTATCTTTATCATTCCTATATATCCAGCGTTTACATTCCTGTTCATAAACGCCTTTGACAGCATTACCAGCAATTTGGGGATCGTAAATTATAACAGGAAAGCCTGCGTTAAGCAACTTGTTGCCAAGCTCAGCAGCCCTATCTTTGTTTAAACCAGTGATTTCGCTTATATTTCTGTACCATTTGCTGCCATCCCACTTGTAGCCAAGCGATTTTACTACATCGATAAAATCTTTATTTTTCTCGTATAAAGCATAAACAGAGTCTTCTTTGATTATTATTTCGGCAGGGACATTGTAATTTGCTTTTTCTGGATAAAGAGTAGATTCTTTTTTAGCTTCTTGCTCTTGTTTTTTTTCAAGCTCATCAATTGCTATTTCATCCTCTGTCTTAAACGCTTCCTCTGCCTCGTTGGCAATGATTCTGAAGATACTTTCATCTCTATTGTCAATATAATATTTAGCTTCTGTACGATTTACGAGAATGAAGTCTAAAACTTCTTTAACGTCTTGGTATGCCAAGTTTTCAAGAACATCTGCTTTTTCATATCCACTACTTTGCAATTCCAATCTAGTGTAGTTATACTGTTCCTCTTGCATTCTTTCGATTTTCTGCACAAGCTTTACTCTTAGCGTGTTTGCCCATGCTACTTGCTTTTCGGTCCCCGATAGTTCTGGCAGATCTCTTTCGGTTATAATTCTTTCTACTTCTTCTTGTTTTTTTAACGCATAACAATCACTGCATAAACTGTTAAAATAGCTATCTGCTTTCCATTGACGGTCTTTTGTTGGTCCAATTATGTTTACTCTACCTTCATGTCCACAACTATATGTCCCGTAATACCAAGCCATATTTATCACCTCGTAATATATTGGAATCCAATAGCGCTTTATTAAAGCGGGCCTCTGCCCGCACATTAATCTATTATGATTCTTCTAACTCATATTCATCTGGCTCGTAACTAGGGCTATTACTAACGATATCTTGGCTATTATCGTCAAACTTGCCATAAGGGAATTTGCTACTGTGAGTTACATTCCATTCTCCATACTCCACCCAAGCACACCAAATCCCGCCTGCGTCGCTAAGTTCCATCTGCTGACCTTCCTCTACCCTATAGAGAAAGCCTTCTTTATCAGCGTAAACTGGCATCTCTGCAATATGTCCAATCGAAGCTCCGTCATAGAAACTTCTCTCTACCTCATATACAGGTAGCAAATTAGCTATCTTGCACGCCTCCTCATAGCGTGTCAACAAGTACATTCTTAATGCCTTCTCCGCTACTTTGCTCTTAGTAGTCTTAGACGCACTAGCTACTAGTGTCAACGCTACATCTACATTATCGGGAAAACTCAAGTTAGGTCTCCTCATATCTTTGCCTCCTAAAGAGGGCGCGCTAGGCCCCTCGGTTTAGTATGTGTGTACTCGTTCTTCTTTGGTTGTACCGTCTGGCATTGCATAACCAATAATTAAGTCCAAGGTGCAGTCTGCTAGATGGTCGTTGCATTCTTCGCTAAAACGGTATAACTCAACAGGTTTTCCGGTTATCTTTGCTTCGTCAAACTTAGCTTGCTTCTCAGTTTCTTTCTCAGCTTTAGCTTTTGCCCTCTCTTCTAAAGCTGGCTTTGCGTATTCTTCAGCTTGCTGGTAGGTGAACTCTTCGCCTAGAACTTCTACTGCGTCGTCATTAACACTTATCCCCCAGCCACTGACTTTGTGAGCCAAGCCTAACTCCACGAGTAGGTCTGCTGCCTTTTCGTTGTATATTTTCCAGCCGCTTAGGTATTCACCATCGTGGTAGACTACTTTGATTAGGGTCTTGCCGGTCATTAGGTTATTGAGTTCTTCTTTGTCTTTGCGTTCTTTCTCTGCATAGTATTCTTGCTTTAGTTTACCCTCTAGTTCTTTTAACTCTGTTAAGAAAGGTTCTGGTACCTTTAGTCCTTTAAGGTCTTTACCATTTGCTGTAAACTCAAATCTCATTACATCTTTATAACCGTCAAACTTTGCGCCGTAGAAGAAACCGTCGTTAATCTTGTTTTCTTCAACACCAACCACCTTATACTCTGCCTCTAGAATGTACGGATGCCACTCGAAGTTACGGAACTCAAATATAAAGCCACCCTTTTCGATTCTCATTTTAATTGTCTCCTTTTATGTACTTCGCTCTTTCTAGCTTAAGTATAGCCCAATGTGTTTTATATGTCAACATAAAAAACATATATTAAGGAGTATGGAATAACTATATAAAAGAAAAACGCCTAAAAAGCGTACAAGAGGATTAATTCATTCCTTTATTATATATACTTATATTGGGCCTAGCACAAAAAAGTCTCATTTATGTAAACAAAAGTTGAAAATATGATTACTTTTATTTACAATTTGGAAGGAAAAGATGATAATATGTATAATCTACTAGTTAAAGTGGTATAATCTAAGTGAGAGCAGAGGAGCGCTAACTCCTCTGGGGCCCGCAGTGCTCTCTCTAACGCTGATAGATTATGAATAGCCCTTTCGCAATAAGCGGAGGGGTTTATTCTTTAAATGCTCTGACGAGATTGGCTGCTTGTTTTAAGATATTTGCTAGTGAATACATAAGTATTGCTTCAGCAATAACTTTAAACGTTTCCATATTATCAGCCTCCCTTCCTGTATGAATACAGGCCCTGTATTCCAGGAAGGTTTAGACAGATACCAACTCTCACAGTTTATATTATATCAAATTTAATAAGACAAGCAATCAAAAAACGATGATTTATGCAATTGTAACGTATTGTCCTAACAGTTAACATTCCCACATAATAAAAGTTATTTATTTGTTTGAAAGTAAATAATAAAACGTTTAGCTAGCAATGCTTATTTTACCATTCCAATATTTTTTGATAAGTTCCAGGTAGTTGTTGACCAGCAGTAAGCTATTCTGTTTGTTACCAGCTTTAATCATCAACACACCATTATCTATCAAAGCCCTTGCTGGTTCTAGCAAGCAATAGTAAGTTGGTTTGCTGACCAAAGGTTTTATTTGTTCTTTTATATGCTCCCATTCTTTGCAAGGCTTGTCTTCTTTATCAGCAAAAGCCTGCACTGCTCCTGAAAAATACATATTACGCAACACAGTACAGAAGTACCCTACAGCTGAGTGTACTTTACCTGTTTTAATTCTGGACCTGGTTACAAAACAAGCTTCAAAGGCAGCATCTGGACAGAAAGTATTGCTACCAATAGCACGATAGAAAGCCTCTTCTATTCTAGCAGGGCTAACCTTAAGAAGTGACGCCAATTTTTTAGCAGTGTTTTGTATTTCGACAACTTCGTCGTTAGATCTAGATATATATATATGCTGATCTTGTATTTTAAAGTCTTTTAAATCTGGCGACATTGCTGTCGCTTGTGATATATCAGCGACATTATCGACATCAGAAGCATAGTAAAAACCGTTATTGCTATATGCTAACCCTAAGTCAGCAAGTATCTTAAAATTCCGTTCTACTGTTCTTTGTGTAGCATTAATGCGAGTAGCTAGTTCTTCTTTACCGTTACAGCCATTTGCTATGAGCAGGTAAAGATATCCTACCTGGGGTGTAACTTTGCCACTAGAAACATAAGAATCGATAATTTTAAACACATCAAATACCTCCTTGATTTCTACCTGGTATTTGATATACTATTAATGCATGTGTTGCAGTATATCAACACCAGAGCTCCGTGTTAGCGCACGGGGCTTTTTCTTTATTTAAAGATATCTTTAAATTTAAACAAGATCAATACATTGTACTTAACTAATCTATAATCTAAAATCGTTAATATATATTCTTTAATCTGAAATATAGATTACAGAATACAAAATCATTAATCTGGAATAGGGAATAAGTAATAAGCAATCTATAATCTGGAATAATGATTAAAGAATAAGTAATCAAGATTATAGAATCTGTAATAAAGAATAAGTAATCTATAATCTAGATTACATAATCTGTAATATGTAATCTAGAATCACTTTATCCACAGGCAAAAGAGACCGTACAGAGCGACATTTATTTTTCGCCCCGCACGGTCTCTATAGCTAGTTTTAATATTTTTCTGCAGAAAGCTTCTTGATCATCAACAAGTTTAGCTAAATCATCTTCCCATCCAGAAGGTAATTGCTCAAGAACTTCTCCAAGAACAATCATTGCTATGTTCCATATCTGACCAGTTATTATTTTGGGTCTCCATGTATCTCCCTCTATAGATAAAACTAGTTTTTGTAAAACTTTTTCCGAACCTACTGAAACTCCATGTGAAGTTTTTACCCAATTGGGAGATCGTGTATTAAGATCTGTTATTAAGTGAGGTATTGGCGCAAGCTCTCTTTTATCAGTTACTCTTTTTTCTTCAGTTTTGTCTTTATCGTTATTTACTGAAGTATCCAAGTTGTCGGTTTTTTTGGTTTCGCTTTTTTCTTCTGCAATGTCAGAAATGGTATTAGAGTCCAATAAATCATCGGGGAATTTAGCATCGTCAGGAATCATAGAAGATAGGCCTTTTTTCTTTATTTGTTTATCTTCTTCCTGAGCTGGTTTAGAAATCAAATGTTCTACAACGTTTAGTGGTTTACGAGCCATTTACTACACCGCCTTTTGTGCGGCTTCTTGAGCTATCAGCTCCTCTGCTAATGCTTTATATGCCCTAGCTCCAGAACAATCTGGATCGAAGAAGTTGATAGGTTTTCGTTCATTTTGAGCTTCGCCAATAGTTACGTTTTGCGGTATTTCTGTTTTATAAATAGTAACTCCTCTATTGCCAAAGAAACCTTCTACTGACTGTCTGCAGACACGATCTAGGTTAGTACCTCTTGTCATCGTCAGGAAAACACCAGCTATTTGTAAATTAGGATTACATTCTCTTTTTAAATCAGCTACGTTATTAAATAATGTTCTCATTCCATCAATTGCCCACCGACCACTTTTTAACGGTACCATAACTTCTGTAGCAGCTACAATTGCATTTGTTGTAAGCATTAATAAATTAGGGGGACAATCTAGAAAGATGTATTCATAACGATCTTTGATGCTTTCTAGATGATTTTTTAATTGGTATTCTCTATTACGATAATTAATCATAGCTAATTCAATAACGGTAAGGTCTAGAGCAGATGGTATTAAGTCTACTCCAAAAGGGGTTGAGAGAATTGCACTTTCTATGCTGGTCTCAACATTTTTGTTTAATACTTCTACTAGGCTAACTTCAAGTTCAGCGGGGTTGATACCAAAACCAGATGTTGTGTTTGCTTGTGGGTCTACATCAACAACAGCAACTTTTTTACCAAGTTCTGCTAGAACACCAGGTAAATTAATAGATGTTGTACTTTTTGCTACACCACCTTTTTGGTTTACAACAGCAATTATCCTAGTCATTCTATTCCCCTCCATTCACGTCCTAATTCAGTAGCGATTTCTCTTAAAGTAAGCCTTTTTTCTTTTTGTAGACGGATAATGTCACGCATTATAATTACTGCATCATCGCGAAGTCTTGCGTGCCCGCCTTGTGTGTCTTCATGAGGTAGCAGACCAATTTTAATATAATATCTTACTGTGCTAACTGGCATGTTGAATTTTTCAGCTATATCTTTAGGCTTTAATAGCTCGTCCAAGGCTATCACCTCAAATCTAAACTTCTACTTATAGATTTAATTTCCTTCTGTAGATAAAAATATAAATCCAAATCATGGAATTTTGACTATTAATCCTCCAACATTTTTTAATTAATACCATTATTTTATAATATTTTACTTGACAAACCACACCAAATTGTGTATAATATAATTAGAGAGAGCAAGAACGGAGGCAATAAATTGATAAAAGCAACATTCATAATTCCCAAAGCAGATAATAATGGTGTTCTTTTCCCAACAGGTCTAGTAGCTAAAATACAAATACAAATAATAGATATGTTCGGTGGTTACACACTTAGAGAAGCTACAGGAGCTTGGCAAGATGAAGATGGTAAGATTTATTACGATAATAATTGGGTCTTTGAAGTAAGCATGAAAAAAGACCAGGTGGCTACCCTGGTCGAGTGGTTAGAAAAGATAAAAGCAACGCTTGAGCAAGAAGCGATGTATTTAGAGCTTTCCGAGCCTCATATAAAATTTATTTAAGTACAGTATAGCACAAGGTCTAAGGAAATACAAACGCTCTCTCTCCTTAGGCCTTCCTAAAAGAGAGCAGGAGGAGATAATATGATTTATACAACACGTAACGGTAAGAAAATTGACACAAGAAATTGGCCGGAAGGGCATAAAAAATTCCTTAGAAAAGCTTATGTTTGGTACTATCAAGATGTAAAATATATCGATTTTGTTAATATGATATTCGGCGCTAGTAGTCCTGTATTAAAACTAAGTTCAAATGGGCCAGAACCAACTAAAACTACTTTATACGAAGCAGTAACCGATCTGCAGTTTAGACTCGGTGTAAAACAGGGCCACTTTAGTAAGGATTGGGAAGGAGATGTTGAACCAATATGGCCAATAAAAGAGTAAATATATCAATACCTGAAGCTTTGCATGAAATTCTTAAGGACCTTTCGGACAAATATTACGAAGGCAATTTTAGCAGATTTCTTACAGATGCTGGGTTGTATTATGCTGGGGTGTTGGATAAAAGAGAGGAAAACAATAGCGAGAATGTTGATAATGTTTAACTTAGTTTCTCCATATATTCGGCAACATCTTCATAATCCATGTTTTGAGAATATACTGCTGCTAATTGAGTTTTAGCTTTTTTCGCATCACCTAAAGCAAAATAACTTATACCTAGCCAATATTTAGCTTCTAATACATCTTCGTCAAAAGTTCTCCTTAAGACAGGCCCTTGTTTAAATTGTTCTACAGCTGCTTCATACTGACTAAGATAGTAAAAGCATTTTCCTAATGACATATAACGCATTTTCTTAACTAAAGTATTTTCGTTTTCAGCAACTTTTTGCCATTCTCTTACAGCGTTATTATAGTCATTTAACTCCATATAAGAATCAGCAATAATTATTTGGGCCATAAAACGATCTTCGTGATTAGCGTTTACCCCATTTATTAACGTCATTGAAGTAGTGATTGCATCTTCGTAACGTCCTAATTTATCATGGCATATAATAGAAAAGAGCATTTTCGGCGGTATATATGTTCTATCTTCGTTAAGAGATTTATTTATAAATTCCAGAGCTTTGTTGTAATGTGCATTTCTATAGGCCATTACTGCTAAGTTGTGGTATTTTACTTTCTTATATTCTGGTCTATTCTTATACACAAAATTTATTATTAAACTAATAGCGAAAATCCACCAACCTAATGAATTTATAAATGCAAAGATTAGGCTTAGAACAATAAGTATACAGCCAGGATTTTTAAGATCTTCAAAAGGATATTCTTTTTCAGTTATGATATTCGTGTTGTTTTTTGTCGTTCTATAATTGGTTTTGTGGTATGGTTTAGAACCAGTTGAAGTAGAGTAAGACACCCCAGTTCCTGGTAGCGAGTAAGTTGAGCGCATTCCTTTTGAGCCAATGTTTAATGTATGGCCTTTGCCACCAAAACTTAAACTGGAGCTTTTTGCACCTAAGTTAAGCCGGACACCTTTTGCGAGTTTAATTGATTTACGAAACCTTAATCCCATTATGAATCACCTCTGTCAAAGAGTATGTTTGCTATTATAAGTAATTCAATAGTTTCTTTATCATAATCTTTGACTGGTACATCATCGTATATTGTTTTATATCCGTTAGGATTGTGACGGTAATATCCTTTTACTTTTTTACCTTTTTTTGTAGTATACCCATTTACCCATATATCGCCAGTATAAATGGTTTTAGCTTGTCTAATTGTTTGTGGTTTAGAAAGGATAACAATGTTCGACGTATTAGTTGTAAGCAAGAGTAAAGTTACTATTGCTGATTTAGAGGATAAAACAATTTGATCTATATTGTTTACTTCTACTAGAAAACCCAATTTACTTAATGTAGCGATAATTGAATCCATTGCTACTCGCTCTTGTAAGCAAGTGGTTGGTATTTCGCGTATACTGGTATCTAATCCAGATTCGTTGAAGAGTTGTATTAGAATTTCTTTGGTAGTGGAAACTTCACCATTTACAAACGATTCATTTGCTTTATCCAATGTATATTCGGACGCAAAACTTACTGAAGAAAGTGTTGCTAAGATAATTAAAAAACAGTAAACTATACGTTTGTTGAGCATAAGATATACACCCCTTAGTTTGTATTGAACCAAAGCGTTTTAAATAATATCATGTAGCAATACTTTCTTTATATACGATTTAATACCTTCCAAATAAAAGACTTTCTGCGCCTTTGGATAGCTTAAAAATTAGCTCCACTTAAATCCCTAGCTATGTCCTCTGTAGTTAGTTGTAGATATATCTGGGTAGTGGCTAGGCTTTCATGGCCAAGAATACGGCGTATTGTTTCTAAGTTTGCACCTTTCCTTAAATAGAGAGTAGCCGATGTGTGCCTTAAAAGGTGCGGGTGCACATTTACCCGAGTTATGCCTGCTTTGTTGCCAAGATTAGAGATTATTTTTCTCAAGTTACGGTCACTCATAGAAAAAAGGCGGTCACTAGGCAGCATTCTTTTAGTGTATGTTTTTAGCTGTTTTTGCAGCTGTCTATCCACTATGGGAATCTGCCTATCTTTTGCCCCTTTGCTTTGCCGTATGGTAAGAATGGTTAAACCTTTATCCTCTACAATATCACCTGCCGTTAAAGATAGAAGATCAGATTCTCTTATTCCTGTACGTAGCAATATATTCACGATCAAACTATCTCTTTCTGGTGAGCTGGTTCTACCAGCTTCATGGATCAATGCCTTGGCTTCTGCTTCGGTAAGAGCATTAGGAAGTCTTTTTTCTGATTTTATTGGAGGCAAGTCTAGCAAAAGTCCGGCCCATTTTGCATACGAAGCAAGAGAGGTCCTTTTTCTAGCTATGGTCTTGTTAGTGAGACCTTGGCTTTTTAATTGTGTAAACCAATCAGAAGGAGATAGGCCACTTTTAAGCCATTGACCGACATCAAAAGTAAAAGCTTTAATAGTATGTGGTGAAAGACCTCTTCCTTGGAGATAATTAGCAAATTCTTCAATGGTTCCGATAGTCATTATAAACACCTCGCTATTAGGAACTAAAAGAGTGGTTTAGCAAGTATATAGTACCTATAGTTATTACTATAGGTACTTAGCTAGGGAGAGAGAACCCGGCTAAGAGCCGGGCTATATATCTAAAATAAGGCGCAGCTTCATATGTTGCTTGATAATATAGAGTAGATTCTGTTATATATTCATCATACTCAGGGGCTCTTTTGGCAAGTTCTAAAGCTGCTTCAAAGTTAGTTGATCTAGATTTTGAGAACGACACAGTAGCAAACCAAGGTTCTTTTTTAACAGTGAATAGGTTTGCTAACTGCTCTTTGTTTGCTTTAGAGATATCAATATATTTTAAGCTATTGGCATTATTTATGGAAGGTAAAGAGTTATTCATTTTACTATTCACCTCCTAAATGATAATATTAAAACTCATCTGCAGTTTGCTTGATAATTTTGTCTAGATTTTCAACCGGTAGGAAATCATCTTTTATTTCAATAGTGAAGTAATAGTTAATTTCCCAGATAGCGGTAATATAATCTTGATGTCCAATAATATTAAAAACAATACCTCGATCTGGTAAGTTCCACCAGGTAAAAATTCTCATAAAAAAACTATCTTTAAATTCATCTATAGACGGTATAGTGGACTTATATAGAGGTGGTCCATACTTTTCAATTAAAACATTTATGATAAAGGTTAACTCTTCACTTAATTCATTAGTAAAGTTTTCGTAGTTGGATTTGCTATGAAATATTAATTTTTGTAATATCGCTTCTTGGTAGAACACTGGTTCGACAGTAAATTGATAATATCCAACCGTTGCATTAAATGTTTCATCTATGTTCAAGATTAGTGAAGAGTCGTTTAATATCTTTTTTTTTACAATATCTTTTGTATCGCCAAACATTATATTTCGGTAAGCCTTGTAATCAGGTGCTGTGCTTGCATATATAGACATAGCCAGAGCAATAATTATGCATATTACACAGGCAACTTTTTTCATATATATCACCTTTTCATAAGATAAAATTAGCACAGCTCGTCTCTCACTTTGGCAATAAGTTCTTCTGTCACATCGTATTTTTCGGCTATTTCCCACGTTTCGCCAGCGAAAGATTCAATAAGCAAATAAGCAGCAAAAAGGTCTGCTCTTTTTTCTGATTTTGTCGCTCTTATATTATCAGATAAGTGCATACACAGCTCATAATTAGGATCTAGACAATAGTGCCCAAGCTCATGAGCTATAGCATAACGTTTCTTACCTTCATTAAGGTTTCTATTGATAATAATAAAAGAGTAGCTAGATTCGGTACATAAAAACCCACTCATTCTCGCCGGCAGAGGTTTTTCAATGATTTGAATACCTAACTGTTTTGCAATAAATCGTGGGTCACGTGATTTGTATTTACTTATAAGTCCAACAGCCTTCTTTTGCGCCGTGCTCATACTTATCACCTCGAATAAATAGTATATTTTTAAGCTTATCACGACGCTATGACA
>ENA-UOOR01000635-UOOR01000635.1-fermentation-metagenome-genome-assembly--contig:-NODE-635-length-48169-cov-155.440454_pt1 | contig 48169 bp, 43 predicted proteins | sample MGYA00245780_ERZ724029 | MGnify/ENA primary metagenome ERZ724029 (study PRJEB28704, sample SAMN03018315) | fermentation metagenome | biome: anthropogenic terrestrial biome; feature: soil...
CCTATCAGATCGCTTTTGAAGGCACCAATAACCATGGTTTTGCCAATGTTATTGATCTGGTAAAGGTTTATGAAGACGTTATGCCACTTCCCGTTGCGGTAACCAATGTTGCTCCGCTCAATGGCTCCATCAATGTGAACAATGGGATGATGCTAAACTGGATTTTTGGGAATTACACAAACGAATATGAACTGGTGATGAGTACCACCAATCCACCTGCCACTGTGGTTGTACCATACACAAGCACTTTGGCCACTTCATATGCACTTTCCGGTCTGCTTCCGAACACAACTTACTTTTGGCGGGTGAATGCAGCAAATGCAACGGGTACAACGCTGGGTCCGATCTGGAGTTTTACTACTGCACTTGCCCCTACCCCGGATCCTGTAAACAATATCACGCCAATGAATGGTGCCATCAATATTGATAATGGCATGGCATTGCACTGGGCATTTGGCGCCAATACAAGTGAATATCAACTGTTGATGGGTACATCTTACCCGCCATCCGTAGTGTTTGTTCCTTACACCAGTAACCTGGCCACAACTTATACACTCTTCGGGTTAGAGTACAACAAGACGTATTACTGGCAGGTAAACGCGAAAAATTCAGTCGGGACCACCCCTGGACCAATCTGGAGCTTTACTACGAAAGTAAACGTCGGTATTGACAACCCTGAAGTAACAGAAGCAATTCAGGTATATGCTCAAGGCAACCTGATTTATTTGGTGACCGCTTCCCGCGAAACCGCTTTGGTAAATGTGTATAATCTTACCGGTAAGTTGGTTTTGCAGGGGAATACCAATGGTGATACCCATTCCACCATCAATGCATCAACATTAAGTAATGGTATTTACGTGGTAAACGTAGTGCAGAATAATGGAGTAATAATCAGCCGCAAGGTATCTATCCAAAAATAAACCATAAAAGGAACAGGTAGGGATTAATTTCTTACCTGTTCCCTTTTTATTAAAACAAGGTGGTTTTGCTTTTTGATGCCGGATCATATTTATTACGCTTATTCCTGATTAAGTTCCGGATATCCTCATTACGCAATCAAAATACCGATTTCAGATCAAGACATTTTCCAGCAGTAACTTGTATGTTCTATGCCTTGGATATCAATAGATTAGACAAATGCAATGCACAGATAGTCCTGATTACACCATTTGTTAATGCGTAAAAAATGCTAAATGTTGCTCAAATAATGCAGCCGGATTTTTTAAAACCAGCTTAGGTTTGCAAGTGTATCTCAGAAAAAAATGCCATTAACCAAATATTTATTCAATCCTTAAAAAAACAAGCAGCTATGAGCTTATTCAACAAAATCAAACAAAAAGCATTCAGTGAGTTTATCGACATCATTGAATGGACCGATGACACGGCTGACACCATGATTTGGCGTTTCCCGCGTTATCATGCGGAAATCAAAAATGGTGCACAACTCACCGTGCGCGAAACTCAGGTGGCTGTGTTGGTGAATGAAGGCCAGTTTGCGGATGTGTATCAGCCGGGGCGCTATGAGCTTAATACCAGCAATATGCCCATTCTTACCACCCTTAAAGGATGGAAATATGGCTTTAACTCACCCTTTAAGGTGGATGTCTATTTTGTAAACACCAAACAGTTTCTGAATCTGCGCTGGGGCACGGCAAATCCCATAATGATGCGCGATCCCGAATTTGGACCCATTCGCATCCGTGCCTTCGGTTCGTACTGCTTTCGTGTGGAACCCGACCCCATTAAATTTATCCGCAATGTGGCGGGTACTGATGGGAATTTCACTACCGAGAGCGTAACAGAGCAATTGCGCAATTTTGTGATAACAAAATTCACCGATTATTTAGCCGAATCAAAAATTGCAGCGCTTGACCTTGCGGCAAACCTTAACGAGTTTTCGAGCGAGCTCAATATTGCACTGAAAGACGATTTTTCAGAATACGGCATTGAGCTCACCAGGTTTTTGATAGAAAACATCTCGTTGCCCGAAGCGGTGGAAGAAGCCCTGGACAAGCGCACAAGTATGGGCGTTATCGGCAACATGACCACCTATACACAAATGCAATTTGCTGATTCCCTCAAGGATGCAGCGAACAATCCTGCAGGAGGCGGAAATCTTGCCGGTGATGCCATGGGCGCAGGTATAGGCCTGGCCATGGCCGGACAAATGGCGCAACAAATGGTGAATCCGCAAAACGGACAACCCGCTGCTGGTCAGCCGGGTGCCGGGCAACCTCATAATCCTGCCGGCTTTACTCCCCAACAGGGCGCACCTCCTCCCATGCCGCCACAGCAAATGTATCATGTGGCTGTAGGTGGAGTGCAACAGGGACCATTCCCGATGGCGCAATTGCAACAAATGGCACAGCAGGGGCAGCTTACTCCCGATACCTTAGTCTGGACGGCAGGAATGGCGGGCTGGTCAGCAGCCAATTCGGTTCCTTCATTGTCGCAATTGTTTGGAACGGTTCCTCCGCCCTTATAATTTATTGATACTGCTAAACATATAAAATAAAAACAAAAATTCAAAAAGCATGAAAACATCAACCAACAGAGCACTAATGGCGATAGCCTGCATACTTGCATTCAGTTTTACATCTGAAGCGCAAATCAACGTAAATAAACTTGGCAGTCAGATCAAGAAATCTGCTTCACAGCAGACAGAACAAAAAGTGAAAGAAAAAGCGGCGCGCGAAACCCGTGAAGGACTGGACCGGACCGAAAAGAAACTTGACCAGGGTGTTTCAAAGTCCTCTTCCGGTGGAGCCTCCTCAGGAAACAACGAAGTTAGCCAGGGCGAAATCCCAAAAGGGACAAAAACCTTATATGTGTCGGTCGGTAATGGTAGCAACCGCAACGACGGCAGCCAGTCAGCGCCACTTAAAGACCTGCAAAAAGCCATTGACGATGCTCCTGAAGGCGCCGTTATTTGTGTTGCCGAAGGTAACTATCTCGGCTATTTAGACCAGGGATGGGTGAAGGTAAACAAGTACGTGTCAATAATTGGCGGCTATTCCGATGATTTCTCGCAGCGCGACCCCATAAAGTTCCGCACCACGATGCGTCCGGGCGTTGAGCAAATACCGACTTCGGGCAATCAAGGCGTGATGGATATTCGTGTGGTTGGCAAGCGAAACGGTGTGGTGCTGGTAGATGGTATCATCTTCGACCGCGGACAAATCAGCGCTTACCTGGCTCCTGTTTATAGCAATCCGGTAGCTGCGGCTCCCGAAGGATGCGAAACCGGGCGTATTGCAGTTGTGGGCGAATCGACAGAAGGAGTGCCTACGATGCAACCCAAGGGTATGACAAGCGCATTTCAGCTTATCAGTGGCGAGATGGAAGGCAATTTAACTGTTCGCAACTGTGTATTCCTCAATGGATATCACTTCGGTATTCAGATGGCTATCAAAGGCGGACATGCTGATATATACAATAATGTGTTTGTGGCAAACCGCATGGCAGCCTGCGAAGTACGCGGCGGATTGGCACTACCCAACACATCTAAAATTTCGTTTCACGAGAATACCGTGCTGTTTACCTGGTGCCGCAATAAACTCATGGAAGATATGGGTTATGGATTCCGCTACATGACCGGTATTGACGCCGATGTGTATAACAATATAATCGGCTGTTCCAACTATGGCGGTTTGGATCGCGCTTATGTGGATGCCGACAAATCTAAAGAAGCCAAACGCGTCACCTCGGCCTGGAACAATCTGTTTTTCGGCAATCGCAATGGCGATATGGTGCTACCATCGGGTGGTGGCGGATGGACATTTGTGCTGGCAAAAAACTTTGAAGACGTGAATCAGCTAACTAAATACGACAACAATCGCGAGATGAACGAAGCAGAGGTAAATGCCATCAGCAAAAAGATAGACGCTCCGTATCTAAAAGGATTTATAGGTATAACCGGCTCACAAACTTCAGAGTTCAACCCCAACTCATCGGTAAATCAGTTCAGAAATGCGTTGGGAATGAACATGCAGGGAACAGAAACCGTGCGCGTTTCCATGTATGGCAATCGCTATCCGTATGAAAAAGCATTTGACCTTTTTGGAGCTGTGAAAGGCTATGGGGCACAAGTGATTAATTAAAGAAATGGTGGCTACGAGTGCCACAGATCTGATGGCTTGAAGAACCTCAGTCGTCATATTGCAGGCACTCGCCCCCCGCCACCGCGATCCAATGAAGCCTGAAATAAATCAGCGTTAAAAAAATCGAAAAAGCAATTCTATTCACAATCATAGTTGCAGACTTAAACTCAAGTGGAATTCACCAGCGGCAACGCACAAAATAAATTTAAAGGCATGAGCGATATTGAGAAATTAACTAAAGAGACCGTAACGGAAGAAACTCCCAAAGGAACGGAAACCTTCTATGTATCGGTAAATAGCGGAAGCAACCGCAACGACGGCAGCCAAACATCGCCGATAAAAGACCTTCAAAAAGCCATTGACCTAGCTCCCGAAGGAGCTGTTATTTGCGTTGCCGAAGGAAATTATTTGGGTTATTTGGATCAGGGATGGGTGAAGGTAAACAAATACCTTTCTATTGTAGGTGGTTATTCCGATGATTTTTCGCAACGCGACCCTGTAAAGTTCCGCACTACCATGCGTCCGGGCGTTGCCCAGAAAACGACTTCGGGCAATCAAGGGGTGATGGATATTCGTGTGGTGGGAAAGCGGGACGGTGTAGTGCTTATCGACGGCATTATTTTCGACCGTGGACAAATCAGCCTGTACTTAGCCCCTTTGCATGACGACGAAAGAGCGGCTGCTCCCGAAGGCTGCGAAACCGGGCGTATCGTAAATGTGGATGAATCGCCGGCAGTGGCTGTAATGCAGCCTGCAGGTATGAAAAGTGCATTTCAGCTTATCAGCGGCGAAGCGGAAGGCAATATCACCATCCGCAACTGTTTGTTCCTCAATGGATACCACTTCGCCATACAAATGGCCTGCAAGGGCGGGCATTTCAATGTAAATAACAATGTGTTCGTGGCAAACCGCATGGCTGCCTGCGAAGTACGTGGCGGGCTGGCACAACCCAACACGTGTTCCATTGCGTTTCACGACAATACGGTGCTCTTTACCTGGTGCCGCACAAAGCACATGGAGGATATGGGCTACGGATTCCGCTATATGACCGGCATTGATGCGGATGTGTATAATAATATAATTGGTTGTAGTAACTATGGCGCGCTGGACCGTTCCTATGTGGATGCCGACAAAGCCAAGGAAACCAAACGCGTAACCTCAGCCTGGAACAACCTGTTTTTTGGTAACCGAAATGGCGATTTGGTAATGCCATCGGGGGGCGGCGGATGGACGTTTGTACTCGCCAAAAACTTTGAAGACGTGGACCAACTGGTTAAATACGAAAATAACCGGGAGATGAACGAAACTGAAGTAAATGTCATTAGCGAAAAAATAGATGCTCCTTATTTGAAAGGATTTATAGGGATAACAGGCACCGAAACCTCGTCGTTTAACCCCAACTCATCGTTAAATCAGTTCAGAAATGCCTTGGGAATGAACATGCAGGGAACAGAAACCGTGCGCGTTTCGATGTATGGCAATCGCTATCCATACGAAAAGACATTTGAGCTTTTCGGAGCCGTCGATGGATATGGGGCACAGATGATTAAGTAGGGAGTTGGAAGTGGAAAGTTGAGAGTTGGGAGTTGGAAGTTGGAAGTGAGAAGCAAACCCGTAAAGCGGTTTAAAATCTCTTTACCGAATGTCCGCTAACAGTAACATAAAAAAAGATAAAGATGAAAACAAAATCAATTTTTCTCGTGCTGCTCATCGTGGTATTTTGTATGCCTGTGCAAGCACAAATCAACGTTAAAAAATTAGGCAGTCAGGTAAAAAGGTCAGCCGAACAACAGGTTGAACAAAAAGTAAAAGAGAGAGCAGCGCGTGAAACCCGCGAAGCCTTAGACAAAGGCGAAAAGAAAATGGACCAGGGCGTTTCCAATGCTACTTCGGGCGAAAGCTACAGGGACAAGAAAGAAGACGCATACGATACCAAAAAGGAGTATAATCCAGGTGCCGAAGCTCCTGCCGCTGACCCAAAGGTTTCTGACGAAGACTCCAAAGCCAACAAAGCAGACGAAAATAACAATAAAAAGAAAAATACGCCAAGTGCCCAGACGCTTGCTGCCGACCCAAAGGCTTCTGACCAGACTGTAGAACCCGGCTTTACAAAATCGATAAGTGAAATACACGCAGCTTATGAGCAGCTCGACCCAAAAGTATTTACTTATCAACCCTACTATGAATATAAGGAATTTTACAATGTTCATGATAAATCTACTGAAGATTTTCGTGTAAGAGAATTTAACTCCCTAATAGCTAATATCGCAAGCTTAGGACCTTTAAATTACTATCCTGTGAACTATTTAAAGATAAAAACACCTGATGGTAATTTATTGGTAACCATGGATGAACTTTTCAGAAATGCCTGGACAGCTCAGTTTGTTGCCGATCCAATGAGTTCTGAAGCATTTGATAAGTTTACAAAAGCACTTATGTTTGGAAATCAGATATTTGAGGCAAAAATATATTACGAAATGGACGATCCGGATAAAGGAGTTGTACATGCAAAAACGGGTGAATTATTAATTGCACCTTCACGTAGCATTTACGAAAGTCGTCAGGATAGACGGGAAGAAGCAGGGCTATCCTTAGCGCGTAATGTAGTATCGATGGATTATGTTCGTACTTACCTAAAAGATCTGTTTAAACAGTTTAACACAGAAACTGATGCAGTGGTGAAGTATAAATTGTACTGGCAAATTGATGCTGTTATGCTTGATATCTTTAGAAAACATAAAGATTATAATTCTTCTGATGTTGCCAATCGTCAAATTGAAGCATCCTATAGCGCCATGGAATCTCAACGTATGGATGTTGAATCAGATGCACGCTTGAGTAATGCCAAACCCGTTGAAATGCCTAAGGGGGTGAGTATAGATGCAGCCACCTCAGCAAAAGTAAATGGTATGGCGAAAGAAATGCTTGGGGCTGAATATGTAAAAACTATATTTTTAAGTAGCAAATGGTCAGAGTTTCAGGAAGACAAATATCCTTATCGGGTGATGCATTTAAGTTTACCAGCAGCAGTTATTGTGAAAAGAGCTGATAAATATTTAATGAATTACTATGACATTACCAAAAGCCCTAATGGAGGTGAGTGGAATATGATGGTAAAAATGGGCTCAAGTTTTCAGCCCGTAAATTACAAATAGTGACCATATGTTTCATACCGCAAACCGTGAGTAATGAAAAAAACAATTTAAAGTTAATCAAAATGAAAAAAACAATTCTCTTTACATTCATCGTTGCAGGCTTAATCCTTGGCGGATGCAGCAGCAGCAATTCACAGCCTAAATTGAAAGACATGAGCGAAATTGAAAAATTAACCAAAGAACAATTTGCCGAGGAAACAGCAGCAATCAATGTGCATGTAGTCCAGGAAATGGGAAAACTGCTTGACAAACACAGCAAAATAGATGCAAATTTCGAAAAAGACATCGATGCATTGCATAAAAGCTCAGTGGGGCAGATGGTTGAGTATGGTAAAGTACTTGATAAGAAAGATGAAAAAACACGAGTAGACTATGTAATGGCCAGTTTAACCGCCTCATGGGATGCGATGGATAAGTTGGGCACCGAGGTTACAGAAGGTTTTGAGGCAAAGTTTGACGCAAGACTCCCTGAACTTGAAGCCTATGGTGGCAATAACTTAGAGCGAAAATTCGACGATTTGTTTGCTATCATGAACTTTCTGGATTTCGAAAGAATAAAAGAGGAGTGCCCCGAAAGTGCTAAGGAATTTGGCATTCAATAAAGAAGGGCAGATGAGTCTGATCCGTGATCATTATGATTATCAGGATTAAATTCATTTTCGGTAATTGAAGAGACGTAGTTTCAGAGAGCTGCGATATCAGTTGCACTTCAATGAACTACGTCTCTATAAAAAAACAAAACAATGCACGAAACAAAACAACCCATAACCGATGCGCTGCAAACCAAATGTAAATCGTGCGGTGGCATTATGCAGTACTCACCTGCCGATGAAGATTTGAAATGCGTTTATTGTGGATACATCTCAGGATTGGATCTTACAGCAGCCGAAATAAAGGAAAACGATTTCAACCATTGGAAAGACCGTGCCGAAGAAAATAGTGAAGGACAAACAGTAGAAGTTACCGAAATAAAGTGTCGGCAATGTGGTGCCAATACTACATTGGCTCCCAATATTTCGGCAGCAAAATGCGTGTTTTGTTCTACGCCTCTTATATTAAACGAAGCATCCATAAAGCGTTTTTGGCAACCGGAATATCTGCTTCCGTTTAAAATAACGGAAAAAGAAAGCGGTGCCAACTTCAAAAAATGGCTGGGTAAGAAGTGGTTTCTGCCATCGGAGCTAAAGAAGGGTGGCGTGAACACCGATATGTTCAAAGGCGTGTATCTGCCGTTTTGGACGTATGATGCCAACACTTTTACCGAATATACAGGTGAGCGTGGCGATGACCGCACTGAATCTTACCGAAACAACAAAGGCGAAGAAGTGCGCCGCACCATTACCGATTGGTATCCCACATCGGGTACAGTGTCGGTGCCATTTGACGATATAGTTGTGCCTGCTGCTGAAACCCTGCCGCCCAAAATTATGAATGGGCTTACCAACTGGGATATGATGAACTGCGTTGCCTATCGACAGGAGTTTATGGCCGGGTTTATCACAGAAATCTATCAGATCGATTTTAGGGAAGGTGTTCATAAAGCCAGGGAAAAGATGGATAGCGTCATCGACAGCACCATCCGCTCCGATATCGGAGGCAACCATCAAAAAATTGGCAGTAAACACACGGAATACAACGATTTAATGTTCAAACTATTACTGTTACCGATATGGATCAGCGCCTTTAAGTTCAACGGCAAATTGTATCAGTTTGTGGTAAACGGACGCACCGGGCAGGTTATCGGAGAATATCCGAAGAGCACCTCGAAGATCGTGATGCTGGTTGTGGCGATTATCGCCGTTATAGCTGCCCTGGTTATGATTTTATGAGTTGGGGGTAGGGAGTAGAAAGTAGGAAGTAGAAATTCCGATTCGGTGGTCGAGCAGCCTGTCTTGTCCTTTTTGACGAGGGAGTCGAGACCATCGAATACAGGGAAGTAAGAAGTAGGAAGTAGAAAATAGAAAGTCTAAAGATTACCCTGACAGGGTTTCTTTACCCTGGAAGGGCTAACCTGACTAAAAAACAAAAAATATGGGCAAAAAAGTAATCATCTGGTTCTTGGTTTTCATCGGATTATTATTGGTAGTTCCCTTTTTCTGGGGAAACTACAATAAACTGGTAAAACGCGAAGAGGCCGTGAAATCAGTCTGGGCACAGGTCGAAAATCAATATCAGCGGCGGGCAGATTTGATTCCGAATCTGGTTGAAGCGGTGAAAGGTTATGCTGCACACGAACAGGAAACGCTCACAGAAGTAATTGAAGCGCGTGCCAAAGCCACACAATTGAATGTAGATGCCGGCAATCTCAATGCTGAAAACCTGCAACAATTCAATCAGGTGCAGGCTGAGCTTTCGCAGTCATTATCGCGGTTGATGGTGGTTATTGAAAAGTATCCGGATTTGAAAGCCAACGAAAACTTCATTATGCTGCAAGGCCAGCTTGAAGGAACGGAAAACCGCATCGCCGTGGAACGCAAACGATTTAACGAATCGGCAAACTCATACAATACGTATAGGCGGATTTTCCCGAAGAACCTGGCGGCAGCTGTTTTCGGATTTAAAGAGATTAAATATTTTGAAGCGGAAAAGGGAGCTGATGTAGCGCCCAAAACTGGTTTTTGAAATTGAAATTAAACATAAGCTTTGCTAATACAAATTAAATCAATATGAACAAAACACCATACATTCGACTCCTTAGCATAACTCTCTTGTTGTGTCTTTTTATGGGTTCTGTGGCGCAAACCCGATACTCGGTAAAAGATGTTCCCAATGTGCAGCGTCAGGATTATCAGCAGTTTGTGAGCGATCCGGATAACGCTGTTTCCTATGTGGATATTCAAACTCTGAACGCCAAAATACAGGAAATGAAGGATTCACTCAACGTGCAATGTGCAGTGGTTGTGCTTCCGGCCATTGCTGAGGAGTATGCTACGGCAAAAGACTTTGCCACCGAATTGTTTGAAAACTGGGGCATTGGCGATAAGCAAAGCAATCAGGGATTACTCATTGTGCTTATAACCGGAGAAGGTGAGCGTGAAATTGCGTTTGAAACCGGCTACGGGCTGGAAGATAAATTGCCGGATGGGATGTGCAAGCTTATTCAAACCACTAAGATGCTGCCTCACTTTAAAGAAGAAGATTTTGGCACCGGATTGATTGCCGGAGTTAGCGAAGTGGAGAAAGTATTGAAAGGGAATTCCGATTTGGTTGTTGAGGAAGGCTGGCCCAAAGAAGCCACCTGGTTTATTGTTGCCTGGATAGTGATGGGATTACTGGTTATTTTTCTAAAAAGCCGCACAGCCAAACCCGAAAAACAAGACGGTTCATCTAACTATATGGCAGCCATAAATTCCGACGGTTTTATGGGTGTTGGATGCTGGATAGCCATACTATTTTTACCCGCATTTATTCTGTTTGCTATTTTTAAAGGAGTCTCGGGTAAAAACAAAGGCGGAGCTAAGGCAGTAATCTGCGAATCGTGCAAGGCTGCCGGAGGAGTTAAGCTGATGGGCCAGCCAAGCATCAGGCAGACAGCCATTCCCGGACAGGACGGGATGAAAGAATACAGCTTCAAATGCAGTAAATGCGGACATGTTCATACAGAATTGGTGCCGTATGTATATGTAGAAAAAACATCATCCTCATCGTCATCATCATCAAACAGTTCGCGGTCAAGCAGCAGCGGAAGCAGCACCCGTGGCGGTTCATGGGGTGGCGGAAGCAGTGGTGGCGGCGGTGCGTCAACAAAGTTTTGAGGAAGGGAGTTAGAAGTAAGAAGCCAACCTAAAAGGTTCGGTGCCTGAGCTTTTCGCCGAAGGCTAACCTGTTAATTTAAGTAAAAACCATAGCACTAGTTGCTAATAAAACACAACATCAAATCAATACTAAACAATACACACACTAAAAAAGAAGAACTATGAGAAAAATGATTTTTAGCACTCTCGTCTGCCTGATTTTATTCGGGGCAACTGCACAAGCACAAAAGAAAGAAAAAGTAATTCTGGACACCGATATGGTAGAGGTGTTTGACGATGGCATCACGATGATGATGCTTGCCAATGCTCCCAATATTGATCTTATAGGGGTTACCATTGTTGTTGGAAATACCTGGGTTCCCGAAGGGGTTGCCTATGCCATCCGACAACTGGAAGTGATCGAAAAACACCATATTCCGGTTGTCCCCGGCATTCGCCAGCCCATCTATCCAAGCCGTTTTGAAACCATTAAAAATGAGCGTGTCTTGTTCGGCATCGGCGATGCCTATGTGGGCGCTGCCGGCTATCCTGAACCAAAATCGTGGGAAACGGTGTATTTGCAAAAATACGGATCGGAATCCAAGGCTAAGCCTCTGGATATGAAGGCAGTTAACTTTATAATCGAACAAGTAAAAAAATATCCAAACGAAGTAAGCATCATCGCTATTGGAACGGGAGTAAACCTGGCAATGGCCGTTCGTATGGCTCCTGAAATTATTCCGTTGATAAAGCGAGTAATCTATATGGGTGGTTCGTTCTTTAAGCCCGGAAATACCACGCCCACGGCAGAGTTTAACTGGTGGATGGATCCCGAAGCAGCAAAAATTTGTCTTCGCTCCCCTTTCAAAGAACAAATTATCGTGGGCTTGGACGTATGCGAAAAAATGCCCTTCAAAAAAGACCGATACGAAAAGTTGACCGGTATGATTAAAAATACCGACTTGAAAGCGATGATGAAACGTAATTTCTTAAATACACTCTATATCGAAGATCCAAATTATGTGCATTACATCTGGGACGTAATTGCTGGAGCCATTATGATTGACCCAACCCTGATAACAGAAGAAGTAACACGCTATGTGGATGTGAATTCGCAATTCGGTTTCTCTTACGGGCAATCGGTCGCTTTTGAACGCAATCAACCGGTGGGAACGCAGGAGGCTCGCATTGTACTTACCGTTGATAGCGACAGGCTGTGGAAAATGGTAGAAGACTATTGCAGGGAGTTTTAGTGAGTTGGAACCTGGAAGTAGGAAGTAAGAAGTAGGAAGTAGGAAGTAAGAAGGAAGTAAGAATCAAAGTTCGGTGGTCGAACGAAGTCGAGACCATCCGATATAGGGAAGTAGGAAGTAGGAAGAAGGAAGTAAGTAAGTAAGAAGGAAGTAGGAATCAAAGTTCGGTGGTCGAGCGATCCCGATAGCTATCGGGACGAGAGCATCCGATATAGGGAAGTTGGAAGTAGGAAGTAAGAAGTAGGTAGCTTGAGGAGTCGTCCCTCGTCCCACACGTCCCTCGTCCCCAAAAAAGTAAAAAAAAACAAAAGTAAGACTGAAAAATACAAACTCAAAAAAAAGGAATTATGAAAAAAGTATTTTTAACAATGGCATGCCTGTTCATGGTCATAGCCCTAATCAGTTGCAGTGGTTCTGCACCTAAGCAATTGACTGACCGGGAAATTTTAGTGAAAATCTACGAAACGATGAATGGGCCTGAGTGGGAAGGTTCACGAGGAAAAAATTGGTTGAGCGATAAACCGATTGGAGAATGGGAAAATGTAATAACCAATGATTCAGGAAGGGTAATTTCCCTGCGAATTCAAGGTGGTGGTGTCCGCGGATTGATTCCGGCGGAAATAGGCGGACTTACAGAACTGGAACAACTGTATATTAATTCGAGAGAATTCGATATCCCTAATGTAATTCCATCAGAAATTGGGAAATTAACAAAACTGAAAATCTTAGCCCTAAACGCATCTACTGACGCAACACATGGAAGACCCGAGTTTCCAAACATTTCGACACTGACAAATCTGAAAACACTTTATATCAGCGGGTTTGATGGCAAAATTCCGGAAAATTTTTCGGAATTAAAAAAATTACAAATTTTAAGTATTGATGGGTTTGAAGGAAAAATCCCCGAAAGCATTTGTCAATTGACTGCGCTTGAGGAGCTTACTTTAAACACACATCACCCGCCCAAGGGGGAAGTGCCGGCATGTATTGGAAAACTAAATAAACTAAAAACGCTTGTTATAGATTACAGTGGTGGATTTATAGGAGAAATAACACAAGCCGATGCCAAATTCCCCGAATGGATATGGGATATGACAAATCTTGAACACGTGAATGTACGCGCTATTTGCAATACAGGTGGGCCCATACCCGGCGATAAAGTGGCCAGAATGAATAATTTGAAAAGCCTTACCATTCTCAATTGTGGCCTTACCGGACCTATCCCTGCCGAACTATTTGCATCAGGGAACCTAAGCAGCTTAACGCTTAGCCAAAACGCATTCACAGGAAGTATTCCGGCAGAAGTAGGAAATTGTTCAAAATTATCCACATTTCGACTGGATAAAAACCAGCTTACGGGTAATATTCCTGATGAGTTGGCGAAATGCGAAAAACTCTTTTTGTTCGATTTATCCGGCAACCAACTCTCGCCAAATATTCCGGCAGCACTGAAAGCACACCCAAAATTCAGCAGTTTTAAATTTTAGGTGTATTCAAACGCCATTCGTTTAAAACTTAACGCTCAAAAGCATTACCATGAAACTATTTGTCAACGATAAAGAAATAACAACGCACAACGGAGCTACTGTTTTAGATGTGATTCGTGGGTACTATGCGCTGCGCAACAAAAAATTGCCCCGCAGATTACCCATCGCTACCGATGCCTATGGCAACAGCGTTGCTCCAGATGGCGAACTAAGCGAAGGAAATCATTTGTATATAAAAACCAAAAACACAAAAAGCATGAAAATAATTCCGACAACACCAAAAATAATATGTGCCATTGTTCTGCTTGGCACCTCTTTGTTAATGGGTTGCAGCACAAGCCGAAAGGTTAAGGTAGCAGAGCTGCCCAAAGCAAAAACGATAGAAATCCTTGCTGTGAACGATATGCATGCTGCCCTGGATAACTTCCCCCGGTTTGCCTTTATGGCTGACAGTTTGCGGAATATATACCCCAACTTATTGCTTATTTCGGGTGGAGATAATCAAACAGGAAACCCGGCAAACGACCAATATCCCGAAAAGGGAATACCCATCATTGAGCTGATGAACGCCGTGAAATTTGATATGTCGGCAGTGGGTAACCACGAGTTTGACTCCCGCCTTGTGGGTTTTGCAAACATCACACACAAAGCGAAGTTTGATTTCCTTAGTGCCAATATCGATCTGCCGAAAACACCCGATTTTCGCATTAAACCATATGTAATAATTAAAAGCCCAAATGGGCTGAGAACAGCCTTTGTGTCCTTTTTGGACATAAACGACAATGGAATTCCGGACACACACCCGGATAATGCAAAAGGATTTGGGTTTAAAGACCCGTTTCAAACCGCCAAAGAATATCTCTTCCTGAAAGACAGTTGCGACGTATTTGTGATGGTGAACCATCTCGGATTTGAAAACGATGTGAAATTAGCCAATCAACTGCCGGCAAATAGCGTAGATGTAATGATTGGCGGACACTCGCACACCAAAGTCGAAAAAGATCAAATCCACAATGGAATTATGATTACGCAGGCCGAACGGAAACTCAAATATGCAACGCTCATTAAGCTGAGAGTTAGTCCCGAAGGAAAGGTGGGTAGAGAAATGCAGTTGTTAACCGTGGGCAAGAAGGGGAATTCCCGTGCCGATATTCAAACAATGGTGGATGCCTACAACAACAATCCGGCATTGACCGAAACCATCGCAATAGCCGAAGACGATTTTTCAAACTACGAAGAAATAGGATTCCTGATGACCGATGCCATACGCTTTGCTTCGGGAACCGACCTTGCTTTTATCAATCCGGGTGGGGTTCGTATATCAACGCTTGCCAAAGGTCCGGTGCGTACCAAGGACGTTTATGAAATGGATCCTTTCGGCAACGAAATAGTGCTGTTTAACCTTACAGGCCACGAAATGCGCAATCTGTTTCTCAGTGCATTCCTACTCGATGACCATTTGCCCATTTATCCTTCGGGAATGACTATGCGCTATATGCTAAACCCCGATGGGAAGCTTAAAGATGTGGAACTTTTAACAACCGACGGAAAACCGTTTGATATGGACAAAACGTATTCCGTAGTCATGAACGATTATATGGCTTCGGTTTATAAATACGACCACAACGATCCCGGACAGGGACTGTTTCGTCCTTCAGCAGAAACCACCATTGAATACCTTAAAGGGCTGAAAACCATTCCAAGTTATAGAGGAGTGACAAGGGTGGAGATGGTGAAGTAGGGAGTAGGGAATAGGGAGTAGGAAGTAGGAAGAGTAGGAAGAAAAAACGAAGCATTTTTTGTAACCGATAGGTTGGTCGATAAACAAGAATAATGTAAAAGCTTTTAATAAAACAGATGACAATGAAAACAACCAAATTAATTAATGTTCTGATTTTAGCGATTGCGCTGGTCATAAGCTTCAGCGCCTGCAAGAAAGCCACTCAGGATTTTGTAGAAGAAAAGGTGCCTGCCGACAATGCTTCCATTACCGGAACACTTGCCGGTAAAATTAACCATGATGAGCTAAATATGAGCGACAAAGCCTCCTGCACCTTCGACCGCTTTCCGTGGACGGTTGCAAAATTCCGGGAATTACAGGCACAGGTTTCCACCGAGCCGCAAGGCGCCGTAACCATGGTGTTGATTGCCATGGAAATATACCGCAAATACCCCGTTATTGGCGAAAAGTGTTTGTATCTGGCAACCACTGAAAATGAACACGATCCCAACAATCCCGGGCGTATGAGCAAGGACCGGATAATGCATCGCCTCAGCGAACTGCTTCGCGGTAAAGATGAATATTATGCGCGTCCCTATCAGGTAGCCGCTTACCTGAAAGGTGCCCATCAGCAAAACGGATACATACCCGGAAAGCCCTATACCGTGGAAGTGGAGGCTATGAATTCCAATTATGAATACAACAGTAAAATGGATGCTAAATTCATTCAGTACTATGTGCTCACCGGCGGTAAAGACAGCGGCAAAGACATCATTCGTGTAATCAAACCCTGGGACAACAAATATTTTCTAGTCGATAATTTTCCCGGACTTTATTCACAGGTAAAAGAGCTGCCCGGCAGCAAAACCTGGGACGATAACATGTTTATTAAGTAAGTGGTAATCCGTATTAACGTGAATAAATCATGCTGATAATTCATCAGTAGCAAACACCAGACTAAAAAACCTTATTAATATGAAAGCGAAATTAGCCCTACTCCTGATTGCGGCAGTTGTACTCAGTCAAAATCTATTTGCAGATTCTCCGCTGACTTCCACACCAATTAGTGAAGCTTATAAAGATTCAAAAATAGTTCAGTTAGCTTCCACAACCGAAGGAAGGTTAACGATTGAATTAATGAATTATCTGAATGAAAGTATGCATCCGGTTGAATTGAAAATAGCAGTAATCAATCAACTGGGCTGGGGTTTTAATGGTTTTAACAATGCCTACTACTTCTATGAATATTTGCAGGAGAAATATAACTTTAAAGACACAGATGAATTCCTTAATCAGGCTAGTGCTGATTTGCTGATTTCTTTGGCTTACCTGCAGGCAATGGAAAACTATTTCAATGTTGACGAGCCAATTATTTACGCACTCAAAGCAAGGTCGAAGAACAACGAAAGTTACACAATCAATATTATTTGCGCACTGATTGAGGCACAAAACGCATTTGATTCTGATTGGGATGAAGTGTACAACCTAACCAATGAAGTTCGCAATAATCGCTCATTAAACAGAGATATGAAAGAAGATGCTGTTAAAATTATTTTTGACTACATGGATTTGTACAAATAATTCCATAAGCTTTTCGATTTTCATCCACTAATAAATCAATAGATGAGCCTCCTCCGAATAAAGCATTTTCGCCACAAAGACACAAAGGCACAAAGAATCACTAAATTTAATATTCTGATTTACAATTCTTTGTGCAGCCTGGTTTCTTCGTGTCTTAGTGGCATTCTTTTTCTTTTACCTATTCGGAGTGGCCTCATAGATTTATGTTTAAACTTTTAAAACAATGAAAAAATCGATTCTTTCTTCAACAACCCTACTGTTTTCAATACTGGTATTTGCACTGTCAACAAGCTGCAACCAAACTTCCCGCAACCAGGAAGAAAACACCTCCGATTCTTTGAAGCAAGGGATAGATGCGCAGCAAATTGCTTCGGGCGATAAATGGCTGAAAAGCATCTTTCAATGCTCCGCTGAAATCGGCTACTGTCTGCCTGATGAGAAGAAAGTGTTTACCGAACGGTATCTTGAGTTTTATCACGAAAAGCTCGAAATCTATGAATACCCTGAATTTGAGGCACAAGAAGAGCAGATAGCTGCCGAAAAAGTGTTTAAAAACAAATGGAAAATGATTTATCCTTTGGGTAAGGAAGTTTGGGCCCCGTTTGGAATGGGAAACGGCATGGAAGCAGGCGATAAATTAGAAAATGTGACCATAACCCACCTTTCTGATTTGAAATTTACAGCACTTATTGACTACGGTGAAGAGAACGTTTTTTTCAATACTCTAGTGCTTATCCCGTCGGCCGATGCATTTTTGATAGACTATATTGAAACAGCGTTAATCGATGTACATCAGGGTCATATAAATCTTCCCTTTTTACAAAATCTCGCACTTGCTAAATTTCAATTGGGAACCAATCCCGATGATGCAAAACGTTTGTTGGGTAAACCACAATCTGAGAATACAGAAACAGAACCTTTGGAAGTTTCCGGTTACATAGATGAGGATTATATTGTGACGACCACAACCATGGAGTACGACGGCATTCAGTTAACCTATCAGGACGACCGCATGACTCACGCCTATATCACTAAGCCGGGGAAGGGTTTCGGATGGATTATTTGTGAAGACAAAAACTGCGATAAAGATTTTTTGATCGAGAAATTCGGACTCACTAAAGACGATTTATTTGAAAATAAAGACGGTAATAAAGCCTTCATAAGTATGGAGATTCTTAATATAGAAGTCAATTTTGATGAGAATGACCTGGTTAAAACGATAGAGTTTAACAGTGGGCCTTGATGGATTAAGATAAAGTGAGAAGCATGAATTAATAACAGAATCTTTTCATCTATTAGTAAAAGATAATTTCACACAAAATTGCACATTCAAAAACAAAGATAAACCATGAAATCGAAAATTTATCTGATCGCATTTCTTGCAATACTTTTTTCATGTACAGGTGAGAATCAAAAAGGCGCTACCGTCGAAATTTCAGGCACCATGAAACAAAATGAAATTGCGGGAGAAACAACCGATGCTACAGTCGTAAATATTAAAGATATATTTCTACTGCTGCCCGATGATGCATTTCCCGAAGCAATAAGTTTAACCAATCGAGAGCTGCTGCTTAATAATATTGGTGAAGATAAAGCTTACGATATTTCATCAACTCCCATTGATGTGTGCGATGTGAAAAACGGATATTTAAGCCTTACCGGAATGCAGTTTGGATGGGAAATGTGCTACTGGAATCTGAAAGACGGCCGCAAGTTGGTAGCTATAAATAATGGTACGGAATCGGGAAGTGAAATAAGGACATTTTTTTACCAAAACGGAAAACTTGCCGAAGATCCCAATTACCGGTTAGGCGGGAATCAAAATTATAAGTTGACTGACTTTATTAATGTTTCGCAGCTATCGGCCGATACCCGAAAATTTGCAGAAAAGCAATTTGCCAAGGGTGACTATATTGTTTATTACCAACTTCCTCAAAAAGGCACCTCACTAAAATTAAACATAGATACCTATCAATTTTTGGATTACGATGAAGCCCGGGAAATTCCTTATGAAGCAATCAAAGAAGTTACGCTAAAATGGAATAACGAAAAATGGGAAAGGTAGCATTCTACTTTAAAAACGTATTACAAATGAAAAAAACAATCTATTTCTTAGCAATCTTTGCCATACTATCCGCTTGTAGAGAGGGCAATCAGGAAAATGGCCACAATGAGCTGCAACCTGCTGATACAACTGTGGCAGAAGTCATTTTGGAGAAACCTGCAGATATTGCCTACACGCAATGCCCCTTAGCATATCTTATTGATGGCCAATTGTATTTCCACAGTTTTGACGATAACAAAAAAGTAAAATTCGTCGAAGAATCTGATACCATTTTTAATTTTACCTTCGATGCAGAAGGAAAAACATTGTATTACAGTGTAGAGCGTGATGGTTCGCTATGGCTCAAATCTGCTGTCATTAGCGATTCGAAAATTACACCACAATGGGTGGTTGATTGGAAACTGAAAAAAGACGACTGCATAACCGACACCTATGGCGAAATAAGCCCGCTTCTTTACCATAAAGGAGAACTGCTTATGGAGCACGGCTTTGTTTGGGACTACTACGATTTTAGGAAATTTGACATATACTCCATTGCCGGAAAAGAAAAAAAATCTCTGGACAAGGAATCTGACGGACGGGTTTTAGGAAAATTCATGACGGAACTTCCTCGTAATAAAGCAGATCAGTACTTCAAAACAACAAAACAACAACTCTATTATACGCGCAACAATGTAAAAGTGTGTTTGTCTGACAAACTGGATTTTAATGTGCTGAGAAATAAAGAGAGTGAAGATTATTGGGTTGAAACAGAGTTCATCTCATTTACGCTTTCACCGGATGAGACAAAAATTCTTTACGGTACAATCATTGAGATGGGCGATTTAGGACACGGTCCTTATTGTATAGCCAACAAAGATGGTAGTAATCAGATGATACTAGAACAAACGGATATTGGTAGTAATAAAAATCCTGTATGGCTCAAAAACAACAGTATAATATTCACAGATTATGAAAAAAATCTGTTTGTTGCAAACAACGATGAGCTTTCCATCCAAAAAATTGCAGAAAATGTTTCGCTTTATGCTGCAAGGTAATAAAAGAGCAATGGCAGGTGGAGAACTTCTCCACAGTCAGCCTCAACTTTCGGCCTCAATCTAATAATTATCATTATTAAGATAAACAAAACAATTATGACAGCTACAGCAAAAAAATCATTCCTTTTCCGGATTTACGGAACATATGCACTCAAAGATGACCTTGGTACAATCCTTACAGGACACATTGAATACGGCAAAGTGTGTTTAAATGACCAGGTGGTGTATGCCGACAAAAGCCAGACCCCCGTTTTTGAATGCACAATTGCCGATATTGAACGATTGCCCATGACCAGACTCACCGAAGCCTCTGCCGAAGAAATGGGACAAAGGAGTATAACCATGCAAATTTTCGGACATTTAAGTCATGAGTTTGAAACAGGCGGCTTTATTATGAAAATTAAATGAAAGTCCTTGCCCCACAAAGTCCTTAATTCAAGCCTCCAACTATTAAAATTTAACAGCCATGAGCAAACTAACGTATTTTATCATTTCCCTTGTCCTACTTACAGCGTGCAACGGCAACCCCGGGAAAACAGATACGCAGCCAGACAGCGTAAACTACAAAACTTACCACAACGATCGATACGACTACACCGTTGAATATCCCGATTTCCTTATTCCGCAAGGCGAAGCGGATAGCGGAGACGGTCAAAAATTCATTTCGGAAGATCAAAAAATCCAACTGATCGTTTATTATGAGTTCAAAGATGATCCCACTAAAGATGGTGAACCTCCTTCGGTTGAAAAGGCATACGCAGAGGATTTAGCTTTCATAACAGGAGTTCTCAGTAAAAAGCTCGAAGACAACCACTATATTATCAAATATAAGGTTGATAATATGTTGCACACTGATTATACTGTGTTTAATGATAGATATTTCACCATTCGCTTCGAATATCCCGAAGAAGAGAATGACAGGATGGAAGGCGTTATTGAACATATAATCAATTCTTTTAAATTGGAAGTGCTTGATTATAATGCAAATGCGCAAAATGGCAATGCTTCTTCCGGAGAACCAGAAGATAAGTTCCCCGCTTTTATCGAGGGTTTCCTGAACGATTGCTATTGGGGAAAAAACTTTAGCAGCCTGCTCAAGAACAATGACAAAACACTGGCTAATTACCTTGACTCAAAAATGGATGTAAGACGCTACTACGCTTCCGGTACAGTAGCTATTTTGGCAACGAGAGCCGAAGATTTTGGTTTTGCCCCGGAGGATGATTTTATGAGCAAACCCAGCGCAACCGGTGATTTAATATTTGAGTATGTAAATGACTTTGACAATTCAACGCCTTGTGATCTCATTTATAGTAATATCAATGTAATATATTACGTAAGGATTAAAAGTGTTCCTGATGTGGTTGTGAATACGGAGACCTTCGAAACCAGGCCAGTGAAAATAGCCTATCCTGAGGCAGAAATTATGGCCGTTTATCTGCCCAATTCCTATGATAATCCCCGCGGATTTTATTTCATTCATACGCCCGATGGCTGGAAACTCGCCTTTGTGGATGACTCGCTGTGTGAAGCGTGACTGAATTTCGTGAATAAAAAATTGGCTCTTACCACTTATACTTATAAAGCGGTTTGGTGGAATTTTATACTCCAATTGGGTTCATTCACTATTTTAACACTGATTGCTCATCACACATCACAGATCACTCATCACTAATCACACATTACAGATCACACAAAATAAACTCCTATCTTTGCACCCCTCAAATCATTAGAATTTTCAATTTATGGCATTAAAATGCGGCATTGTTGGGCTGACCAACATCGGTAAAACCACCATATTCAACTGTTTTTCAAATACTAAAGGTCAAACATCCAATTTTGCTTACAGCACCAACAAATCAAACCTGGGTCAGGTAAATGTGCCGGATGACCGGCTTTATGAAATCGATAAATTAATCCATTCTGCCAGGATTGTACCGGTAACAGTTGAAATTATGGACATTCCGGGTTTGGCCAAGGGAGCCAGCCAGGGAGAAGGGGTGGGGAATAAATTTCTGGCCGATATACAGCAAACCGATGCCATCATTCATGTATTGCGTTGCTTTGATGACGAAAACCTGCCCCATGTTGAAGGTTCTATAAACCCGGTACGTGATCGTGAGATTGTTGACCTTGAACTTCAGATAAGAGACCTCGACCTGGTGGAGCGTAAAATACAACGATTGGAAAAATTGGTGAAAGCCGGCGATAAGCAGGCCAAACAGGGTATTGATGCTCTGAATAAAGTGAAAAGTCACCTCGAAGATTTTCAGTCCGTTCGAACCCTCGATCTGGACGAAAAGGAACGTTCCTATATTGAAGATATGTTTTTGCTCACCGATAAACCGGTGATTTATGTTTGTAACGTTGACGATGCATCTGCCGTTGCGGGTAATCAGTATGTGGAGCAACTGAAGGCGTCAGTCCAGGATGAGCATGCCCAGGTTTTGGTTATAGCCGGTTCACTTGAAGCTGAAATTGCCGAACTGGAAAGTGCCGAAGACCGAAAGGTTTTTCTTGAAGATGCAGGGCTGACTGAGCCTGGCGTAAACAAGCTGGTGCGGGCTGCTTATAACATCCTTGATCTTAAGTCATTTTTTACCGCCGGGCCAATGGAAGTTCGCGCCTGGACCATTAAAAAGGGTATGACTGCACCTCAGGCGGCAGGGGTGATACACAGCGATTTACAAAGGGGATTCATCCGCGCAGAAGTAATGAAATACGCTGACTTTATTCGCCTGAAATCCGAGCATGCCTGCCGTGAAGCCGGAAAGTTATATGTGGAAGGCAAAAGCTATGTGGTTGAAGATGGCGACATTTTGCACATCCGGTTTAACGTATAAAACGTAGTAAATACAAACAGAAAACGCACCCACGGGTGCGTTTTTCAGTTGTATAATTACCTATTTAATGACTTACTTATCCGGATGATTGCCTTTATTTTTCTCTGCTTCTTTTTTAATGTCCCCGGCCTTATGCTTAGCATCTTTTTTTAGTTCGTCTGCTTTTTCTTCTGCAGTGTCAGCCAGCTTTTTGGCATCCTCCGCTACCTTATTTGCTTTGTCGGTGGCATCCTGTTTAACCTCCCCGGATTTATTTTTGGCATCATCAAATACTTTACCGGCTTCTGCTTTGACATCACCTAGTTTTTCCGAAGCCGATTCTTTTAGTTCACCAGCTTTTGATTTGGCATCATCCCACACTTTTCCAGCATCTGATTTCACTTCGCCGGCTTTAGCGGAGGCATCTTCTTTCAAATCACCGGCTTTATCTTTAGCCTCATGTACCACCTTAGCAGCATCTGATTTTATTTCTCCGGCTTTCACCGAAGCATCCTCTTTCAAGTCGCCAGTTTTTTGCCTGGTATCATCCCATGTTTTGGCGGCATCCCTTCTTACTTCACTGGTTTTGGTAGCTGCATCATCCTTTATATCAGCAGCTTTTGATTTAGCATCGTCCCAAACCTTGCCGGCATCTGCTTTCACTTCACCGGCTTTTTCTTTGGTTTCCTGCTTCAGCTCATCCATTTTTTCACTTGCTTTATCGGCAACTTTCCCGGAATTTTCCTTTACCGATTGAGCTTTATCTCCGGCTTTGTCAGCAAGATCACCCACCTTCTCTCTGGCACTATCCAGCACCTCCTCTGTTTTATCCAGCAGTTCATCGCCCGCCTCTTTGGCTTTTTGGGCTACTTCTCTGGTTTTGTCAACTGCTTCATCTTTAAGATGATCGGCCTTAGTCTTCAGATCGGTAATTTTCTCAACACCCACCTCTTTGGTGGTGCGAAACAGTCTTTTCAATGCGCTAAGTATACTCATGGTTTTAGTTTTTAGATTTTTCTTAATTTCAACGGGCTAATTTATCAACAAAAGGTTGATTTACACCTCGCTATCTTATTATTTAAACATGTAACAAAGTAGAATGTTTGCATTTTTAGGTATGTTGTCTGTTTTTTTTGCAATTTTATAATCCGTTGGGCTTTTAATACCTTAGCTGTGTTTTTTATTACTTAAGAAATAAGGAGTAAATTCAATTGTCCAAGGCCATCTCAATAAACCCACTGAAGCCTGGCTGGATTGGAAGATGAATGACCAATCTCTATTTACCAGAATCGGTTTCAATTCCACGAATGGTTCGATTGATAGTCTTCGGTAGTGGCATCGTCTAAAATCATCTGCCATGTTTCAATTCCACGAATGGTTCGATTGATAGTGTTGGACTTCTGTAATTAATGACAAATCCTGCGAAGTTTCAATTCCACGAATGGTTCGATTGATAGTCTCTGGTGGTGTAAACATCCCAATAAAGTTCCTTAGTTTCAATTCCACGAATGGTTCGATTGATAGAATGACATGAAACAAACTACCTATTACCCACACAGGTTTCAATTCCACGAATGGTTCGATTGATAGTCTTTAAAATCTTCACAAGAATTAATTTCAGAAGGTAGTTTCAATTCCACGAATGGTTCGATTGATAGAAGAGCTTGGGTAGTAGCTGAGTTCAAACGTCAGTTCAGTTTCAATTCCACGAATGGTTCGATTGATAGCGACGAAACTCGCCCTGTTATGAATTGTGTTTATCTCGTTTCAATTCCACGAATGGTTCGATTGATAGGCAACAATTCTATAAGTAAGCCATTGCTGCTTACTTTGTTTCAATTCCACGAATGGTTCGATTGATAGTATCTGCAGGCCCTGCGAAGTTACCCTGCTGTCGCTGAGTTTCAATTCCACGAATGGTTCGATTGATAGTTTGTTCATTATACGTGCCTTGCGCCAGTAAACCACTGTTTCAATTCCACGAATGGTTCGATTGATAGAATGTATTCATCCAGTTTAAAGGGCAACTGGATTACAGTTTCAATTCCACGAATGGTTCGATTGATAGATCTTAATTTCAGAAATAGAAAGGATCCGTTTAGGTTGTTTCAATTCCACGAATGGTTCGATTGATAGACCGGCGCGAGGAGGAACGACGAGCGCCGGTCGGAAAGTTTCAATTCCACGAATGGTTCGATTGATAGTTTTACATTAATAATGTAATATTTTTCCATGTTCCCAGTTTCAATTCCACGAATGGTTCGATTGATAGACAATGAACTAACCGCTAACACAGGTTTTGCGTCAGGGTTTCAATTCCACGAATGGTTCGATTGATAGAGTCAATCTGACCTGCATTATTGAAAATATACCAGGTTTCAATTCCACGAATGGTTCGATTGATAGCTGGAAGCCTTGTCGGCAAGCACCGGATACCCAATGAGGTTTCAATTCCACGAATGGTTCGATTGATAGTGTCTTTCATTGTAGTACCTGTCCTCCTTTTCCTACAGTTTCAATTCCACGAATGGTTCGATTGATAGGCCATTATTGACGCCGAAAAGCAGATCGAATACTTACGTTTCAATTCCACGAATGGTTCGATTGATAGCAGTATGAAAATGAGCAAAATAAACGTTGAATGCAACGTTTCAATTCCACGAATGGTTCGATTGATAGCACCATCAAATCCAGCCATTTCAACCCATTTATCAAGTTTCAATTCCACGAATGGTTCGATTGATAGTCTACAACGCTACCGATAAGCAAATTGCCAATGCTTGTTTCAATTCCACGAATGGTTCGATTGATAGGTTATTGTCAACAATAGGAACCCACTGCTTTAGCAAGTTTCAATTCCAAAAATGGTTCGATTGATAGTTGCCATATCGCCTACAAGAAACTCACCAACATTGAGTTTCAATTCCAAAAATGGTTCGATTGATAGATACAGATGAGTGGTACACGACTAAAAAAGATGATGAGTTTCAATTCCAAAAATGGTTCGATTGATAGATTTGTGCGTTGTTCTCGTCCTGATCGTAGAAACGAAGTTTCAATTCCAAAAATGGTTCGATTGATAGTGGATGGCATATGACTTTGCCGACTACCTTAAAAAGGTTTCAATTCCAAAAATGGTTCGATTGATAGGGGCTAAAAATGCAGGGATACCTTTGCTAAAGCAGGTTTCAATTCCAAAAATGGTTCGATTGATAGCTGGCCGTATAGCTGTGAGCCGCTCTGCGTGTAGTCGTTTCAATTCCAAAAATGGTTCGATTGATAGTCCTTTGCTTAGCCATCCCGTCCCTCCAAATGTAAGTTTCAATTCCAAAAATGGTTCGATTGATAGCTGATACATGCCAAGCACTTTCAGGAATTGTTCACGGGTTTCAATTCCAAAAATGGTTCGATTGATAGAGCGACTGTTTCACCCTTCGGCTTGTATACCTTAGCAGTTTCAATTCCAAAAATGGTTCGATTGATAGCCACCGGCCCGCTCTGTAATCTGTTGGTATTTTTTTGTTTCAATTCCAAAAATGGTTCGATTGATAGAATGTTTTATGATGGCCTTTTGCCCTAAATTTATTGGTTTCAATTCCAAAAATGGTTCGATTGATAGAGACTAAATTACCGGTTGCCAAACCATTATCATTTATGTTTCAATTCCAAAAATGGTTCGATTGATAGTGCTGATACGAAAGTATTTTTAGTTGATACCGATGCAAGTTTCAATTCCAAAAATGGTTCGATTGATAGGACACCAAAAATCGCCTAATCTGGCTTTGTTTTTCCAGTTTCAATTCCAAAAATGGTTCGATTGATAGTTGGAGCGGTGAAATTAATAGCTGCCGGAGTTGCTAGTTTCAATTCCAAAAATGGTTCGATTGATAGTCTTTCATTTTTCTGATTTATCAATTTTCAATTTCTTGTTTCAATTCCAAAAATGGTTCGATTGATAGATACGCCTCAGACCATGAACATACCCAAACATGATAGTTTCAATTCCAAAAATGGTTCGATTGATAGGAAACCGACCTACACAATAGGGAAACTATACATTGAGTTTCAATTCCAAAAATGGTTCGATTGATAGTAAAGAACAAATCCTTATTTGCGTCCCACCATCGTTGGTTTCAATTCCAAAAATGGTTCGATTGATAGTCGCCTGTGAGGTAGTCCATCAATTCGTAAATATAAGTTTCAATTCCAAAAATGGTTCGATTGATAGCCGAATTGTTTTGCCAGTTGAAAAATCAATCACCGAGTTTCAATTCCAAAAATGGTTCGATTGATAGATCAAGCGCCCCTTCCCTGTTTATCTGATCAATAGGTTTCAATTCCAAAAATGGTTCGATTGATAGTCCAGTGAGAAAGAACCGTAGCCCTTCAAATTCCCTTGTTTCAATTCCAAAAATGGTTCGATTGATAGCGAAGCGCAATCCTTTTTCATCCTCAATCAAAACTTTGTTTCAATTCCAAAAATGGTTCGATTGATAGTAAAACACATTAAAATTACCTTAAAATTACGTTATAAGTTTCAATTCCAAAAATGGTTCGATTGATAGCTTGTTTTCAGTCTCCAGCACCTTTACTCTATTTTGCGTTTCAATTCCAAAAATGGTTCGATTGATAGTTAGACTGATTGCCATATTTATGAAATAATCCTGTTCGTTTCAATTCCAAAAATGGTTCGATTGATAGGTCTTGAACGATTACAATAAGCCCGGCACATAACACGTTTCAATTCCAAAAATGGTTCGATTGATAGTTCTGGGAGGAAAAACTTGTGAAGCTGCTAAAAGATAGGTTTCAATTCCAAAAATGGTTCGATTGATAGAATTGGATGAGCTGTGAGTTGGGCACCTCTTTGTCTCGTTTCAATTCCAAAAATGGTTCGATTGATAGCTTCATCGGTGATTGTTCCGTTTCTCATAATGTTGTTACGTTTCAATTCCAAAAATGGTTCGATTGATAGTCTGCCAAGTTATCCTTATGGCTGTTTTTATAATTCGTTTCAATTCCAAAAATGGTTCGATTGATAGTATTGGTAGAAAGTCGCCTCTAATCCTCGATAATCGTTTCAATTCCAAAAATGGTTCGATTGATAGCGCACCGGGGGGGATTACGCTGCCTCCGCCTCCGGCGTTTCAATTCCAAAAATGGTTCGATTGATAGCCCAAACAGATTGCTATTCAGCTTTACCCATACACGGTTTCAATTCCAAAAATGGTTCGATTGATAGGGTATTGGTAGAAAGTCGCCTCTAATCCTCGATAATCGTTTCAATTCCAAAAATGGTTCGATTGATAGTTCAATGATACCTTCAACACCATCTTTTTCAAGACGTTTCAATTCCAAAAATGGTTCGATTGATAGAATTGAAAGGATCTGTTTAGGTTTGGGCTGTGATTCGTTTCAATTCCAAAAATGGTTCGATTGATAGGATGATGCTGTCCTTGCGAATTGTGATAGTTTCAGGGTTTCAATTCCAAAAATGGTTCGATTGATAGCACATCCCTTACTCACGGGCAAACCGGAACATACACGTTTCAATTCCAAAAATGGTTCGATTGATAGTCTGAAATCGAAACCCTGCAAAATAGAGTGAAGGTGCGTTTCAATTCCAAAAATGGTTCGATTGATAGAGTTGGGCACCTCTTTGTCTCCGGCCATGTGCTTAAAGTTTCAATTCCAAAAATGGTTCGATTGATAGCCGTTAATTTTTGTTTTTTAATCCCCTAATTATTAGTTTATTAAAAAAATAAATCCGGCTGATTTTGCCGCTGTTTGTAGTCAACCCACAATCATGACTTTTTCCCTGCTCAGCGACGCATTGTTTAATTTATTTGTTATTAGGCTGTTAGACTGATATGAGAGAAAAATAATATAGTTTAAATACAATTTCTCACGCTCAAATTCGACACCGACAACCTTTAAATGATGTTTCCAAGCGTATTGCGCTCCATTCCAATCACTTCTTTGTAAAGCCACTTTTCGTCGCGCGACTTGAATAAAATCAAACTGTCCGTTTCTTCATTCATCAGTTTCCTGGCTTTTATTTTCAGTTCCTCCAGCTTAACTTCCGTAATGTCGCCCTCAAAAACCGAATTCTGAATCCAGTTCAGGTATTTGCGGCACAATTTAAGCATTTTTCCAACACGTTTTTCACCAATGTCATAAACTAAAATTACATACATGATTATCAATGATTTAAATTATTACCACCAGGCTTTGAAAGGTTTGTACTCTTCAATGCCCAACATGTGCTTGCTCAATTTATAACATTCAAGCTTAATCAGGTGCCGATAGCTCACGTTTCGCTTCAAGGTGCGGTGTTGTATCGTTTCATTTAAACGTTCCTCAAATGCTGCTATGAAGGTTTTCTTGCCTTTTTCGTTAAGCAACACTTTGTTTAGCTTACTCTCAAAGTCACGGCTTTGTAATTCCTTTTTATTCAGTACCTTGAAAATCACCCGGTCAACCATTATGGGTTTGAATATTTCGGCAAGGTCGAGTGCAAGGGAGTACCTGCGTTCGCCCGGACTATGCAAATAGCTGATGGTCGGGTTAAGCTGGGTTTGATGTATCGCCCGTAAACATTGCGAATAACACATCATATTGCCGAATGAAATCAATGCATTTATCTCATTCCGGGGTGGTTGTTTACTGCGGTTGCCCATCTCAAAATCATTTACAATCAGGTTGAATGCATCATAATAATATTGCCTGATGTTACCCTCAATTCCCATCAATTCATTGGTTTTCTGGCATAAATTGATGCTTGTCGTCAGGTTTTCAATGCCTTCAATAATTTCAGTCATATCTTTGCCCCGGTTGTGGTAGTACTTCAGGTTTTTGAGCATATTGAAAGCAGCACCTTCAACGAACTTTCGGGCAATGATCATGCGCTTAGTGAGCTTTGCGTGATGATCTACCTGGGCCAGAAGCATTCTCCCCGACAGCAACTGATCGCGTGGCATAAAGGAACCAGTGTAGTTTTCGTAATAATCGAAAAAATGAACACTGATTTGGTTTTTCCCCAGGAAGTTATACAGGCTGCTGTTGGCATCTAACGCGCCGAAAGTGTAAAATTCCTCCACATTCTCAACCGGAAGATATCGGGGAGTGCCTTCAACACCGTTTTCATCTACAGGGGAAAATTTCAGGGTGTTGTCCTTGCGGCTAAGGCGACCGGGATTAAACAGATAGTAGGTTTTCTTCATGGACAGGGTTAGCAGGTTATTGTTTAGACAGGATTTACAGGGTTTACAGGTTTTTTAGACGGGATTTACAGGGTTTAAAAGTTTTTTTAGACAGGATTAACAGGGTTTACAGGTTTTTTAGACAGGATTTACAAGATTTACAGGTTTTTCTGACAGGATTTACAGGGTTTACAGGTGTTTTTAGACAGGATTTACAGGGTTTACAGGTGTTTTAGACAGGATTTACAAGATTTACAGGTTTTTTAGACAGGATTAACAGGATTAACAGGTTCATTTAGACAGGATTAACAGGATTAACAGGTTCTTTTAGACAGGATTAACAAGTTAAACAGGTTTTTTAGACAGGATTTACAAGATTTACAGGTTTTTCTGACAGGATTTACAGGGTTTACAGGTTTTTTAGACAGGATTTATAGGGTTTAAAAGTTTTTTTAGACAGGATTTACAGGGTTTACAGGTTTTTTAGACAGGATTTACAGGGTTTACAGGTTTTTTAGACAGGATTAACAGGATTCACAGGTTTCTTTGACAAGATTAACAAAACTAACATGTTTTTCTGCACCATTAGTATGGGTTAAGTTACAAATCCCGGTTTATTTTGTCTTTTTATAAGTCTTGAATTTGTGCTTTACCTTTACCGATGAACCGAAATTGATTAGCAATCCATGCTCAATCTTTGTAGCTGTAAGGTAATTTACCAGTTGAACTTCGTGAGATACAGTTAGATTTTCGATGGCTTTCAATTCTATTACAAGCTGACCATGTATTAATATATCAGCAAAATAGGCACCTACAAGATGTCCTTTGTAATAGACCTGGATGGGGAACTCCTCCATTGCTTCAATACCCATCTCCCGCAACTCAATGGCCAAAGCATTCCGATAGACAATTTCCTGGAATCCGGAGCCTAAAATATTATGCACCGTGTAGGCTGCCTTAATTACCTTGCCCGTTAAATCATCAGTATCAGTGTTTTTCATATTCGATCATTTTTTTGCAAATCTTTTTAACTTGCAAATCTTTTTAACCTGTAAATCTTGTAAATCCTGTCCAGGACTATTCATCCGCTCCATTTATTTCTCCACTCCAGCAGAAATCATAATAGGAGCAGTTTTTACAGATGCTTATTTTTACCCTTGGCGGACATTCATCGCTATGGATTATTTCTTCAATATCGGCCACCATACCCGGAAACTCTTCGCGATCCATATCAGTAAGATACACCTCCTCCGTTTTTCGCAGCTTTGGGTATTCAAGTATTCCATAGTTGCACTTGATGCCATATTGCTCAAATACCCACATATAATACTTTAATTGCATCTGATGGGCATGCTCCATTTTGTTCGATTTTTTGATTTCATGGATGATGCCCGCCTTTGGATCATAAAAATCAACCTTTATACCGCCAATTTCTACTTCTTCATAGCGCTCGGTGCGGGCAGGGTAGGAGGTTTCATGAATCAGTTTGCCCATCTCCACCAACTCTGAAGTATGCTCCATCTGCATGCCATTGGCGAAAAGCCATAACTTGCGGTGACAAAGGCTAAAGTAGTTAAAATGGGTGCCGGTAATTTGCATTTGAAAAATTCTTAGAAATCAGGTTAAGTCAAAATATTCAAGCTTCCGCTCTTCACTTATGCTCTTGTATAAATCATCAAAAAGTTCCTGGCTCATAAGTTAAATGGTTTTGTTTGTTTTTAATTTTCAGGGATTTGCGGTTCATCCTCCTCAAATGCACTACACTCAAAGTGATCCTCATTGCGCTGATCGTTGCGGTTCATATTGCACAGCAGGTTTTCTTCCCAATAATCGGAAAGATAACTTTTACACCTCAGGCACAAATCCGGTATGGGTATATTTTCAATGTCAACCTGGGTGCCATCGTCGTTGTAAAGGCCATTGTAAACCGGGAATTCGGTTTCATCAGGCTCCCCGCAGTTGCAATCTTCACCATAAGGACAGGTATCGGGGTCCCCCGTGCAGAACTCCCAATCGAAGCCGGCCAGGGGCAAATATTGAATAGACTCATCCCAACTGTTTACAATTAGATCGTATAGTGCATCATCCGGGTAATTATCGGGAAGATCAGTAATCTGAATATTCAACGCTTCCAGAAGCCGTTTTAAGGCATCAGCAAGCACCTCCCATTGCTCCTTTTCAAGGCTCAGAATGTTTGGCATGGCCTCAAACGGTATGTCCGTCAACTCTTCAAGCGTAGTGGGCGGCGACAATGCCAGTTCTGCCATATCAGGCACCTCTGCCATATGTGGCGGAACCTCAATATAGGGCGGCGGTGGAGGGTTTTTCGCTACCTGCTCCAAATTTTCCAGTAACTGATTGAGGTAGTTTTGCATGGGTTCTTTTTTTTTTGACAGGATTTTATGATTTTTGACAGGATTTACAGGGTTTGCAGGATTTGATTTGACATGTAGAAAAATTCTATTCTCAAATAAAAATGCTCGTGTCAATTTTTTTCGAGTCAAACCCATATTCAGGCGTATAGCATAGATTCCAATTTGATAAGTATTTAAACCCAAATTTTTCTTTTTCGGGGTCAAGATAAGTTGAAATTGCATCCAATTGTTTTTTATACAATGAGATGCAGAATTGGGAAATAACACTCCCAATTTTCTTTAATTCAATTTGTTTTAAAATGAAGTCACCAAACTCACAGCTTATCAATTTTTCATAAAATTCAAAGACTTTAACGCCATCCACGCTTTTTTCATCCGCAGTTAATATGTCCATTTTGCTTAAAATTGAGATGTTTTCAAAAAAGCAAACGGGAATATTAATCGGAATAAATAATTGTTGACTACCATTGTCTTCAATCAACTTAAACTCGTCATTTAATTTTGAAAAGTTAAAATCTTTAAAATACTGGTAATAATGGCCGGCTGCGAATAGATGGCTTCCCATTTTTTTCCGTTTTTCTTCAAATACCTTTTCATACAAGGTATGAAATTGTTTTTTCGCTAAAATCTCCTTGTATTCATCAAAAACCTTTCTATCCGTTTGTTGTACCTTATAACGAAAGTCAGATCCATATATAATACTTGTTTTGTCACAATCAAATAAATAAACAATACAATTGCTCTTGGAAGAATTCCGATTAATCCGGCCAGCTAGTTGTTCGTCACTGTCAATGAGCGAACGATCTTTAAATCCCATATCCATATCAATGTCAACTCCAGCTTCAACTACCTGAGTTGATATCACAATTAATTTTTGATATTCACCTTCTTTAATTGAATTGATAATTTGCCTTCTCCTGAATTCTAAAATATCACCGGAAAGCAGAACGATTTCGTAATTCTTAAATCGTTCATCTTCATTAATCGTGGAAAAGAATAGTGAAGCCGTTTTCTTGGTTATAAATTCGATAAGGATTTTTACGCTAACTTGATGTGATTTAGCATATTGGTCTGATTTTTCAATCATAAAATCAGATAATTCAGAAAGATATTTTTTCTTCTCCTCCTCATTATTGGGCTTCTCCATCTCAAGTAAGGTGAAATCGAAAGAAACTCTGCCTGCAAAATTAGGATTACTGAAATATTGATCGCGATTTGTTATTAATGATACGAAAGTCCCACGAAGTTCTTCATGAAGCGCATCGATTTTTGGAAGGGTAGCTGACATAATTAAAATGCGCATATTAAATAAATCTGCATAATTAGCCAAGAAATAGACGATCTTATCCCAATGTTCTGGATTATATGTTTGGATTTCATCAATGACTATAACAGAATTACATAACCGATGCAATAAATAGTTGCTTTCTTTTTCATTTCCTTTTAAAATATCGAAAAAGCGGACATGCGACAAAAGCGTAATTGGGTAATTAACAAACAGATTATCAATGAATAGTCTTTTTTCATCTCCATAAGCACCATCCTCCTTTTCATGAAATCCAGCTTTTGAGTGAAGTTGTACGATAGAATTATTGTCTATATCTAAGGTTTTCTTGATTGACTTAAATGTCTGCGTGATTAAAGTTGTAAATGGGAAAACGTAGAATATTTTATTTAGTGAATTGTCAATTTCAAGCAGTTCAGTTGCGAATGCAAGAGACAAGTTCGTTTTTCCAGAACCGGTAGATGCTTCAAGGTAAAAACATCTTTTTTTAGCATTTTCCCGTAGTTTGAAAATCATTTCGGCAGTAAGCTTTTGACGGAGGATATTTAGATTCTCATTATTTTGCTTTTCTATTTGTGAGAAAGGAATAGAATGGTAATGTCCGATATTAGAATATAAATTTTTGTTGTAAGGAAGTACTGTTTTAAAATTTCTAATAAGTACTACCTTTTGCTCATTGCTTAATATCCCAAATTCGTTAATTTCTGTATTATTCATGAAATGATTGGTCGCATAAAAATCGGAAGCTGTCAGCAGCGAGTAAAGCAGTTTTGTTAATACAAATAAATTAAAATAGGCTTCTGTACTATTAACCAAGTCTCCAAATTCGTTAAAAATATCATTTACTCCAAGATAAAAACTTGAACAGAATTCTTTTTCTAAAACAATGCGGTATTTTTCAAGAAATGAATAGCAGTCGTCAATTTGGTTTATGTCAAATTGTAATATGAAATTGATTTTAGGATTATGGTGCTTAATTATCGGTGTTGCGAAAAGCAAAATCAAGAAATATAAAATAAGTTTCTCATCCTCATTAAAGCTATTGTTCTCTGTGATGTTTTTGAAAAATAAATTTGAATACAGGTAAGAACCAAGTAAGGAGTGGTTGGACTGAATGGATAGTTTTTTGTCGGACTCGAGTAAATCATTCTCCATCTTTAAAACCTGGAAATTTGGATTTATCTTTCCCATATCGTGGAAAACAATCGCTGCAATAAAAGCTTCTTTAATTTGGTTACCAAATTCTAATTTATGCTCTACGGGAAATCGATCCATAAGCACTTCGATTTGCGAATCAATTAATTTCTCAATCCCATGAGCCTCTATCAAATTCAAACAATATCTCGAAACTAATTCAGAATGTTCAACAAGTAATTCTTTTACCTTTTTATCATTGGATAAATGGGCAAAATAGGTAGAGTGCCGCTCATCAAAAATATGCAGCAAACTCTGAGTGTATGTCTTAAAATAATTGAATGTTCTCATTGCTTGACAATTTCAAAATCGGATAGGAGTCGGGAAGTGTAAAATCTTGTTTTAGGTCCCAGTTGGTGAATGCAAAATCTTTGTATTCATACTGAAATAGAGGTGATTCAATATAACCTACAGGCAATCGTTCAAAATACAAATATTTATTCCCACTTGTAGATAAAACGCCCGGACGAAAACGTGATTTAACTTTTCCATCTTTTACCATTTCTTCTTTTATGAATATGCTGTTAATTTGAAAGTTTCCATCAGGAGAAAATAGCGCTGATTCATATTCAGTAAAATTATCCCACCAAAGAGAGAATTCGTTTTTACCCAAATATGGCAAATATTCTGCTTTGTTTTCTTTTAGGTAGCTGAATAGTTTAGATTCAATTTCATTCTCTGTGTCAATCATAATCCAACACTTGTATGCGGGGGCGACTAAGGCTTGTTCTGTTATCATCAGGTTTCCGCCTTCTTCTTCACTTGCCAACCCTGTTGTGTTGTTATATTTAATTATAGTTTTTGAAAAATTTCCATTTTCATGGTACGTTTTTCCATTTTCTTCAAGGGGAGCAATCGCAATTTTTAATCCTTTGAGTTTCCTGTAATATTCGGGCATCTCGCCATACTTCTGAAACCCTCTTTCACCTAAAATTGCACCTAAAATCCCCAAAAAAGATGGTTTATGGAGCATATTAAAAGTTAAATAAATCGGATCATTTGTATCTGGTTTCTTAAAAAAACCAAAGTCAGATTTTATATTGATTGATATGATCTTTTTCATATTAAGGAGGGTTTAAAACCTGACAGGTACATAGTACCTGCCAGGTTTAGTTGTTTATAGGTTTGAAATTACAGCCCCGTCAGGAACCTTATTCAAACTGATTGATGATTGATTTAAAAAGATTTCAATGGAGTCAATTTCTTTTGAATTTGCTTCAATTACCATTTTAAGTTCACCCATATCCAATTGAACCTTGCTGTCTTTCTTCTCCTTTTCTAATTTCATCAATTGTGTAAAATTGGGCAATACAAGTTTGGAGTTTTCCTTTAGGGTAACCCATACCAGTAATTCATTTTCGCATCCTGCTTTTGCAGCAGAATCGTAATAAGTAACTCCTTTTTGCAATGCTTCTTTTAGTTTGTCAATATCTCCTGAAGTGAGTTCTTTGGCACCACTCCCGGCTAAACTTACAATTTCATCAATATTCTTAGGGTTAATTGAAAAGTGATGCAAGTAGTGCCCTTCATGCAGTTTTGTTTGCCGTCCCAGAGTTGTTGCGGTATTATCCTCGCTTTTTTCATTCGGATTTCTGAAAGGAGACATAATCTGCTCAGAATAGAAGTTGTTCTCATGCCAGATATTAACACCATGTGTAATTTGAACAGGGCCATGCACTGAAATTGCAACATTATTTGTCTTCGATTTCTTTGCAAATGTTGCTCCAAATAATCGAATATCTATACAACTTAAGAGGTCTTTTGCAACTACTTTTCTGTCTTTTTCGTCCTTATTTTCAGGGAATGCATTGGCATATGCGTCATCCAAACTAAATGGGACAAACTCTTCGTTAAATCTCTTGAAATAAAATACTTTCTCGGAAGTGTAATTTTCCTTTAGGAAATTCTTAACTGCATATTTTAGTGCCTTATCCGTTGCATAAACAACGCCATTGGGCAGGGTTCGTGGTTGTCCTGAAAAATCAGCATTGTAGTTCGCATTTACAGCTTTGATAATTGCTGCACCAAAAATTCTTTTTGAATAAGTCATGTTTTTGTATTTTTAGGGTTATTATTTTTCTTTCTTGAAAATGGATTCCGAGAAGTATCCGGCCAAAATCATTGGTAAATGATCTTTCATATTTGGGTTACTTGGTGAAAATCCCATGATTTCACTAAATATTTTGTCAAACTCATATTTAGTTGGATACAAAGCAAACTTATATTTGTACATATTAAAGGTGTTTGCAATGGCCTGTTTAAAAAGCGCGGCTTCCGTCTTTTGCAGAAAAGGTTCCAGTAAGGCATGAGATCGGTTTGCAGATTCGCTTTGAATTAATAATCTCCATATAATTTGACCTGATGCAAAAGCAAATTCGTCATCGGTCTCGATGTGGAATGATTCGGTTTGGGCAATTTCCCTAACCTTCGTTTGTAATTCAATAGTTTTGTTTGCCATATTATTTGATTTAGGGTTGTGGTCAAAAAGATTTTGTAAGCCAAACCAAAGACTTATTATTTTTCGGATATGTGCTGTTTTTTTGAATTCTTCATCGTGTCTGAGATTATCCATGATGGAATCACGAGCCATTTCATCTATCATCGTCATAGTTATTTCGTGCTGCATGGACTTGTAGATGAAATTGTACCATGATTTCCTGTATTTATTTAGAAGATTATAAATGGTGTCAGTTAGACCGTAATCAGGCTTTATCTCAAGTTCGTCAAAATATTTAATCCATAATGTCCCAGCTTTTGTCTCCTGAATCAATTGGTTGTTAAAAAAAGCATTAACAACATTGATTTGAAAATCGAAAACGTTGTTATCGTTGCTTTTGAAATAAATTTTTGGCTCAACTCCAAATAACTCTTTGATGAAAAAATCCTCTCCGCTTATATCCTTCAAGGTATATCTGAATAATGGGACAAAATCTAAATCGATAATTTTTCCTCTTGAGATAAATAAGAGATAAAAATTTTGAAGATTACTCTGTCGATTGTTGAGAAGTGACTTTACAATTTCAGAATAACCTGTAACTCCGTCATTGTTGAATAATTTCAGCATTTCGGAATTGAGGTTTGCTTCATCCTTATCTACAAAAATCGGCAAAGGATTCGGCAATTGTTTATTTCCGCTCAATTGGTAAAATTTCCAAATTAATTGTGCTTTTGCTCCATCAATTCGAAAATTGTATTTGAAGCTTGCAGACTGATGTTGCAAAAAGAGTTTTTTGTCATTGAAAGAGCTTAGACTATCACTGATTCCAAAAATAGTTTCATTAAATACCTTGTTATAGTCGGATTTGTTAAATACATTCTGGCCAAGATACTTCTGGTAAGGTTGCTTGAATTCCTCCAATGACAACGATTTAAGGAAAAATACTATGGTATAGGAATCCTTCAGGTTGTCGTAATCAAGTGCTTCCAATAAATCCCAAAAATTTACCCCTAAATACCTTTTAAAACCTTCAAATTTGACTTTTTGATCGCCTTCTTCAATAAAATCTTCTGCTTTGTTAAAGTATTGCTTATTGAGTTCATTCAGAATACCCTCTTTACCAATAGTCCCGATGTTTTTATCAACAATTTTCTTTGTAAAACCTAACGCAAAGGGAGAACAGGTTACATTGAAAATTTTCTTATTAGGATTAAATATTTTTGCAGCAGACACTGGTTTTGATGCCTGCAAAATCATTTTACATTCGTTGAAAAACGGCGTTATTTCGTCCTTTTGTTTATAAAGGCCAAAATCTTCTTTTAGAAGAACCCCTTCTTCATCTATATTCTTTAAGACAAATTCCCCATCTACAAGAGCAATGTCCAAAGCTACATAGAGACCTTCTTTAAGTTTGGCACCATCTTCAAATAAGTCAGGTGCTTGCTCTTCGATAATTTCAACAAAATTGCAAAGTTCATTTATCATTATGGTTGAATATTAAAAATGTTTCTTAATTACTATATTTTGACTTCCCCTTCCAACCCCACAAATCTACCCCCCATCTCTGACATCTTCTGTCAAAAATAAAAAACTTTCATTTATCTTTCATCTTTCTGCTCAAAATCTTTTAAACGCTCCATGCCCCGGCTGATTTTCTGCCCCATAAACTCCCTGAGTTCAGTGGGTTCCATCCATTCAATATCATCCATCAGTCCGGCGGCGAAGCGACCAATGCCTTCGTAGCTGCATACTTCGGTTTCAAGCTACCAGCAATTGCCTTCACATAGTAAATCATTTTCATATCGTTGTTTATCAATCCTATTTTATTACAAACTGTATCATTGAAACCACTCATTTCTTTCGTCCATATGTTGAAGACATTCTGTAAAAGTCCCGCTAAGAATAGTCATCCATTGGTCGTTATGGCGTTGCCAGTCGAGTGTGCATTCTTAGGGATATATTGTGATCCGGGCGTATTTGAATTCAGCATACCAGCCATCAATTAGTGGCATGATAAATTTGTTTTTCGGATCATTCCAGCCAAACTGTTCAATGAGTTGAAAAAAGTAAACACGCCCTGCCCTTAGTTCGAAACGATTTATACTTTTCGATAACTTTTGTGAATTTTCAATAAAAGATTCCACTTCTTTTATTATTTTCATTTTCTTTGAATTATCCAATTTCTGAGGCTTTGGATTTCCATTAACCCATACATTTCTTTTCATATACGTGAATTTTTCCGAAAAATAATCAATATCAAAACTGCCTGTGTCAGCAAAAGTGTCGCCAGTTGGCCTAGTCAACCATTCATAGTCAACTTTATATTGTGGGTTTAGTCTCACTATTTTATTCCCTTATCAATATTATTATTTGATTTTAATTCCCATCCTCACCTCCACCCAGACCCTTTCCCATGGCTCTGCATCAGGGTCAAGGTCGGTTATTGTGGCAGTTACCGGGGCATTCTGGTCTAATAACCTGCTTATGGTACTATTTTCAACACGGGGTAAATATCCGATTTTAATCTCACCATAATGCAAAGCAATAGCTGAGGCATCAAATTTATTATCTGGTTCACGTACAAGCAGTAATGCATCGCCTGTTTGCATTAGGTGCTCGATACTTTCACCCTTATAGTATTTGTATCCGGCAACAGGCATTTCGCCTAATACATAATTTGCTTTGTTAGGCATAGCAATTAACTGGTGGGTTGGCCCCGAAATTATTCCTGCCAGACCCAGTGCTATACTCTTTATAAATTGTGATCTGTTCATGCTAAAAACTTTGACAAGAGCAAAATAACAAACCATTTCTGACATCTTCTGTCAAAAATAAAAAACTTTCATTTATCTTTTATCTTTCTGCTCAAAATCTTTTAAACGCTCCATGCTTCGGCTGATTTTCTGTTCCATAAACTCCCTGAGTTCAGTGGGTTCCATCCATTCAATATCATCCATCAGTCCGGCGGCGAAGCGGCCAATGCCTTCGTAGCTGCATACTTCGGTTTCGAGCAGCCAGTAATTGCCGCCACAGTGCGAGAGGTATTTTTCCGAAAGTGGATATTCCTCTTGGAGCAGGTTGGCGGCCCGCAGACCAAGTTTGAGTTTTATGAGCAAATGCTGATCGCTGCTTATCCTGAAAATATCTATCCGGCCTTCGGTATGCTTATCGCCATTTTGCCAGTCTTCGGCTAATATTTCCACATCGGTTATGCGCGAAATCTTATATAACTTGTTGCGTCCGCTCTGGGGTTCAAATGCCCACAACTGAATATAGTTGGTGGTAAAGCGGAACGGCTCCACCAGACGGTCGCTCACTTTATTGCTGTTGGCAGAACTATAACCTTTTAAAATCACCTGTTTTTGCTCCTCAATGGCCTGGGTCAGGCGGTTGATGTTGATGCTGTTCTTGCCTTTTACCACCGTTTCGGCCAGAATTTTATAATCATAAACGGTATAGAGTTTCTTTTTGAGGTTTTGCTTTATCAGGTTGTTCTCATCAATGCTTTCGATGGCCGATTTAAGGATATAGGCTTCCTCTTCGGTAAAGTGGACCAGGCTGCTGATGTCTTTAAAATAGGGGGATGACTTATCAATACGGTAGTAACCGTCCACTTTTTTAATCACAAAACCGGCTTCACGGAAAGTATCAATATAGCGGTAAATGGTCCGCCCGGTAGTGTCGAACCTTTCGGCAATCTGTGCTAATGTAAGGCTATGATTCCCGGTCAATATCATCATTAGCCGCAGTTGCCGGTCGAGCTTAGGCTGATCCATTATTGGATATTTTTAAGTTCAACGCAGCCCATGCCCAGTGAATTCTTTTCGCCAAAGCCACACACATAGCCAATTTGCAGCAGTGCGGTGGGCGCTTTAAGTTCAAAATCGAAGGTATAACCAATGATTTTGGTCTCTTCTGGCGTAAATGCTTTAACTTTTATCCCCCGCATCCGCGGCTTATTCAGCAATTTAAAGGTTATTTCCGGATCATCCGTTTCCAATTCAGGCCCAGGGGAAATCAGGCCATAATTAAGGGCGGTGGTAAATTTGTGGATAAGATTATCGGCTAATAATTGTTCAAAAGCGGTTTCTTCCGGGCTTAGATATGAGGCTGTTTTGCAATTCTCCATCCGTTTGCCCACCATTATGGGGGAAGTAGTGGTAAATATAGCTTTCCCATTGAAACCTGGCTCGGTCAGTACTTCAACGGAAGACACCAGCAAGTCGGTCTGGCTTATTTTGTCGCCTATGCTGAAACGCTGGTTCTTAAACAATCCCTTGATGAAATTTTCCATAGCCAGTGGAAGCAGAAATGAAACAATCAGGTGGCATTGTCCTGTGAGGATGTGCAGCCGGTCACCTTCCACCTTAAATCCTTTTGCAGGAAAGTTTAATTGCGAAAAAGTGAAAAACTTAAATGCTTTAGTGCCCAATGCGAAGCCCGAATCATGCAGAAAAGTAGAAAATTCATGGTCACCTTCGGCCAGCGTATGGTAAATCCATGCCGAAACCGGATACTGGTAATTCACCGGAATGGTGGTAATTCCAGTATTCAGCGTGTTGAATGATAGTCGTATACGCATTTCAAATGGGTATAAATGATACTGATTACTGAGCTGTCCTGATAAGGAAACAAATATATAGACTTGTAATAGATATTCCTAAAGATTTGGTAAAATATTAGTTTAGAATTATGAATGAGCTTAGCATAAAAAACTCTTTTCTTGCCATTAAGGCACAAAGTAACAAAGCTCATCAGGCTTTAATCAGTGATATACAGAGCCTTATGCAACCTGGTAACTTCGTGTTTTAATGGCATTTTTTTATTTATATCTTTTTAGACTGGACTCATTATTGAGTTCAAGGAGGGAGGGAGAGAGAGAGGGAGAAAGGTGAGAGAGGGAGGTGGGGAAGGAAGTGATAGGGAGAAGGATCTGGGGGTGCTAACCCTCAAACCTATAATCCAGAACTAAAAAGACAAGGGGACAAGGTGACGGGGGGACAAGGGGACGTGGAGAGGGGGTTATCGAAAACCTTACCGAAAAAGCCTTTGCGGGTGACGGGGGGACAAGGGGACGTGGAGACGGGGGGAGAATTTCTAACCTCTAACTTCTAACATCTAACGGCTAACCTCTAACTTCTAACTTCTAACCTCTAACCTCTAACCTCTAACCTCTAACCTCTAACCTCTAACTTAAAAAGACCAAAGACTGAGAGCCAGGAAACCACAGTCACCAACCTACCAACTCAACAACTCAGCGAATCCCTCCTGAGGCGGGCAGGCAACAGATTACAGATTACAGATCACAGATCACAGATTACCAACTCAACAACTCAACGAATCAACACATCAACACATCAAAAACACGCCCCACAAATTCTCATTCCTTTCTCTGTAAACACCAGTCCCGGTAAGGGAATTTTTATAAAATCCAAAACTTTGAACAGCATTTTAAGGGTTGGTTGATTGGTTTTAATTCGACTGAGGTCGATGTCTGGAGCGAAGTAAAACTGCGCATAGCGGTCGAAGTGGGGGATGGGCTGTCCATTGTAAAAGTCGGGGTTGATAGTGGCGCCGGTCATACCTTCGGCGCCATAGCCCACGGCAACATTCAGCCACGCGGGGAAACTTGAATTTTGGGGTAGAAATGAACGGATGTTTCCCGAAAGCCAGATAGTTTGGCCGTTGTAATCCTTAAGCATGCGTTCGGGAAAGGTGCTGCCAAGCAATTCTGGCCGGTATTGGGCATATTTGGTGAGGTGAAAGGACCATTTCAGCTTGATGCGTTGCTCTTTCCAGCCAAGTTGCTGGCTGATAAACAGCGCTGATCCCAGGCCGTTGGCGATCAGGTCGCCGGGAGAGGCGCCCCATTGTGCTGAAAAGCCATCTAAAACTTCCACCACAGTTAAAAACATAAACCCCGCGCTTCCGCCAAACCAGATGGCATTTTTCTCTTCTACGCCGGCCCAGCGAAGGGATTCATAGCCCAGACTGCCCATAATGTATGAAGCGGTGGTATGTCCTGCTTTATCCACGCCCAGCCATTCATCGTTGTCGTTGTAAAAATGGAAGCTGCTTTGGGGATAATCCTTGTACCACAGGTGATAAAGTCCCGTCATACTGCCGGCATACAACAGGGTACTGCCGGTAATCAGCGCGGTAAGCCGCTGCCGGTGGAGGCAGAGGGTATCGGCTTTAAATGCCGAATCAGACTGGCTGTAACCATTCAAAGGCAGCAAAAGCATGAGAATAAGCCACCGCTTCAGCATGCAGTTGAGTTCAGTGAGCACCTTCTTCGGCTGAAATAAAAGGTTTGAGTATTTCCATGGCTTGTGCCGTTTTCTGAGCGAGCAGTTCCGGTGTTTTGGCTTCCGCCAGAAAACGCAGATAAGGTTCGGTATTTGAGGGACGTACATTAAACCACCAGTCGTCAAACTCAATGCGGTAACCGTCAAAATCGTAATATGCGCTGGCTTTTTCTTCACGCATAAAAGCATTTTTCAGGGCATCCATGGCCTGTTGCTTTAGATCAACATGAACATTGATTTCACCACTTCCCGAATATCGGACAATAGAAGAAATAAGTTGCGAAAGCGAAATGCCTTTATCGTGAAACTTTTTTATCTCACCAAGCAGAATAAGCGCGGCCATATAGGCGGAATCTGAAAAATAAAATTCACGAAAATAATAATGTCCGGCAAGTTCACCGCCAAACAGCCCGTTTATTTCGCGCAGTTTGAGCGCGGCAAAAGCACGTCCCACGCGCCAGGTATGCATGGTAAAACCCTTTTCTTCCACGTATTCAGTCACCGATTTTGAGGTACGGATATCCTGCAGGGCATTGCCGCTCAACCCCTTTCCGGCAAAATAACCGGCCAGCACGGCAATCATCAGATCGGGCTGAATAAACTCCCCTTTTTCATCCACAAACATCACCCGGTCGGCATCACCGTCGAAAATCACACCTACATCGCATTGCTGCTTTCGCACCACGGTTTTCAATTGTTCCACATTTTCCTGTTCCAGTGGATTGGGTGCATGGCTGGGAAAGGTTCCATCAAGGGTTTCATTGAGATATAAGGGGGCATCGCCCAGCAAATCGCGGATCAACAGCGCCCCCATGCCATTGGAACAATCCACGGCTATTTTCAGGCCACTGAGATCGGTTTTGTAAGCGCTTAAAAAGTCGAGATAATCAGATTTGAAGATAAATTCAGCATAGATGCCCGGCGTATCCGAAGGATAAGTTTCATTGTTTTCAATGATTTCGAGTAATTCGGCCAGTCCGCTGTCAAAACCCACCGGCAATGCCCCGGTTCTGGAGATTTTCATGCCATTATAGTCTGCCGGATTATGGGATGCCGTAATCATCACCGAAGCCTGATAGTCATATCGGGCGGTAGCCCAGTAAATCATGGGTGTGGTGCACAATCCGGCAACATGAACATCGGCGCCCGAATCGGTTATGCCTTTGCAAAGCTGATCCAGGATTTCCGGAGAGGAGAGGCGCGCATCGTAGCCAACCAGCACGGTTTCGGCATGCAACAGCCGGGGCAGAAAAAACCCGATCTTATAAACATCATTTCCGTTGAAATCCTTATTATATATGCCTCTGATGTCGTAGGCCTTAAATGCGTTTTTCATACTGTTCAGTTTTGTGCGGTTACCCGGAAAGATGGATGTCCGCTATTTATAAATGTTTCGCCGGTTGAGTGCCTGACGGTATTTATAGGCATTCAAATTATGTTGTTCCAGTGTTCGTGCAAAATTATGGTATCCTGAAAAGTCTTCCCGGGCACAGAAAAACATATACTGATGGTCTTCGTAATTCAAAACGGCATCAATGGAAGCTTTCGATGGTAAATAAATAGGTCCCGGCGGCAATCCGTGATACAAATACGTATTGTAGGGGGAGTTGATGGTTTTGTGCGCAGTCAGCACCCGGCGTATCCCAAAATCGCCATGAGCAAATACCAGGGTAGGATCGGCTTCAAGCAGCCAGCCATTTTTAAGGCGGTTCATATATACACCGGCTATCCTGGCTTTTTCATCATTCTTATTGGTCTCTTTTTCGACGATGGAAGCCAGCGTAATGGCCTCGTTCCGGCTGAGTTTGATGCGCTCCAATTTCATAGTGCGCTCTCCTTCCCAGAACTTATCAGCCTCTGTCTTCATCCGTTTAATCACGCTGCGGGCTGGGGTATCCCAGTATACCTCATATGTATCGGGCATGAAAATGTTGAAAAGTTCTTTCCTGGTTATATTCAGGGAATCCAGAAATACGCTATCATTGAAAAGTTTCATGAAAGATGCAGAATCGGCTTCAATCTGGGTGGCAAGTCTTCCGGCCAGCTGTTCCGGTGTCCTGATGTTGTTAAAAGTCAGCCTGACGGGTGTTTGCGCTCCGGAACGCAGCAGGTTAACCAGGTCAAGGTTACTCATACTTTCATCAATTCGGTATCGGCCAGGCTTGACAGACTCCGGATAGTGGCGAAATCTGGCTACCCATTCGAAATTTCGCCTGTTAATGATGTAACCGTGGCTGTAAAGTGCTTTTTTTACCTCGCTGAACCCGCTGCCCGTGGGGATGGTAATAAATGCCTGTTGTTGATCTGCCGTATAAACATTAGGTTTAATGACTACCATGTAACTCAGCCAGGCAAAGGCGGCAAACAAAATAACAAACACAATCAGCAAGACGGCAATGATGCGCCGGCTCTTGCGTTTGCCCGCTTGTTTGCGATTACTGTATCGGGGATGGTAGGTTGCCATAATCTATGGGTTTTATTTTCTGATGTGCTGAAAAAAGAGTTCATCTATCCATTGCTTCTCGCGGTATATCCACTGCTTTTTTGTGCCTGTGTGCTCAAAGCCATTGGCTTCAAAAAGATGAATGCTCAAGGCATTGCCGGCAGAAATATTACAGTAAACCTGATGCAGGTTAAGGGTTTCAAAACAATAATCCAACATGAGTTTAAGCGCTTCGGAAGCGTAGCCTTTATGGCGATGTGCCGGGGCAATCAACAAGCCAACGCCTACGCGGCGATGGACAGGATTGTAGTCAAACAGATCTATGGCACCCAGCAGTTGTTCCCGGTCCTCCTTCAAAACAATTATAAGCCGCATTTGGCGGGTAGTAAAAAGGTCATCGGAATAGTTCAATACATATTGCTCCAGGGCAAATTGCGACAACGGCACAATGCTATGGCTTACCTGCCACACCTCAGGATTGTTTTCCCAGGCGTACATTTCAGGAATATCGCCAAACTCGGGGGAACGCAGGTGAATGGTATTTCCGGTCATACTTTGTCGTGCTTTAATTCACCCTTAAATACCATAACCGCCGGGCCACCGAGGTAAATGTCGTTGAAAACCTGCGCATTGCGTTGCAAGCGAACGTGTAGCTTTCCGCCCCTGCTTTCAATTTTCCACTCATTTTTGCCGGTAAGCAGGGCTGCTTTTATGGCGGATGCGGTGATGCCTGTGCCGCAGGAAAGGGTTTCGTCTTCCACGCCGCGCTCATAAGTCCGCACCCACAGGTGATCCTCGTGAATGCTCATCCAGTTTACATTTACCCCTTGTTCGGCGTAAGTTGGAGAAAAACGAATACGTCTTCCTTCGCTTACCACATCAATGGCGTTGGTATCTTCTGTAACGATTACCAGGTGAGGGTTTCCGGTATTGATGATGGCATCCGGGTTTTCGGGCAGCTTTACATCCACCAGGCTCACTTCAACCATCCATGCATTTTTATCAGCTTCAATAATGCGGCCGGTATGCGGACCATCGCCGGCCATAAACCGGCACGCTTTGCCGCAAAAGCCACTCATAAACGCAAAGGCCACCGAACACCGGGCACCATTGCCGCACATATCCGCCTTGCTGCCATCGGCATTAAAATAGATCATTTCAAAGTCGAAACCTGCCACGGGTTTCAGCACCATCAAGCCATCGGCGCCTATGCCGGTACGCCGGCTACACCATTTGGCAATCGTGGATGGGGCAGGAATTTCAGGATGAAACCGTCCGTCAATCATAATAAAATCATTTCCGGTGCCATGAAATTTGTAAAAAGTAGTCATCATTGCGTCGCTATTGGCTGATGTTATGGTGTAAGGATGTCAAAATTACATAATTTGCGGTATAATCCACTATTTTTAGGCTGATTTCTCGCGTAAATCGGATTTTAACCGGTAATATGCCCTCAATTGACATATGGTACATGTTTTTTTTGAAATACCAACCCTTTTTTCAAACTCTTAAATAGAATCATTCTAAAATAGAAGAAAAGATGATGCGAATGAATTTTACCCATTGACAAATCTAAAATAATGTTTTAATATTACAGCATATTCAGTATAACTATTATGCATAGCGGCTTAAATATACCTGCCCGATTTTTCTGCAACCTTTCTGGGGGGGGTATCATTCTGTATATCAGCATATTACAATAATCTATGGCAGACATTTTCTAAATATATTTCGTTTTCTTCCTTGTTTTTTGTGTTTTTTCAGGCCAATACCTTTCAACGATTTCCTCCATAACTATTTTATAAACAGTGAGCAACATTGGTTTTTGCCGAAATAAACAATTAAAACATTCACTTCACCAATCGTTTTTCGATAGTGGGTCAAAAAAACAAAAGTTATGAAAACATATAAATTAACACTACTGAACGACTAAAATAAAATAAGGGGTTACTCCTCGAAAGTTTCGCCCCA
>ENA-UOOR01000637-UOOR01000637.1-fermentation-metagenome-genome-assembly--contig:-NODE-637-length-48064-cov-3.400175_pt1 | contig 48064 bp, 43 predicted proteins | sample MGYA00245780_ERZ724029 | MGnify/ENA primary metagenome ERZ724029 (study PRJEB28704, sample SAMN03018315) | fermentation metagenome | biome: anthropogenic terrestrial biome; feature: soil; material...
GGTATCGTTTTCATAACCCAGAACAATATCCATACAACGCATTCCGAAATCCCCGTCAATAATAAGCACCCGCTTTTCCATCGCTTTCAGGGCAGAAGCGATATTAGCGGTCACCGTTGTCTTTCCAACGCCGCCTTTGAAGCCTGTTATAAATATTACTCTTCCGGAATTGCTCAAGAGGCAGTCCTCCAAAGTACAATTATAGATACTAAATTATAGTACCACTTTTTGAATAGGATGTCAAGAAAAAAAGCCTCTTATAAAACTCATGGAAAACCTGAATAAGTGCTTTTATACAGCGTTTTCAAGAAGGTTTTCGTACGCTGAAATATTGAGATGCATTCTAAGTTTAGTAAATTCATTCAATTTTTCAGAAAAAAGTATTGCAAAGACACCTTTGCTGTGATATAATTAGATGTATTTTTATCGGAGCGGTCCTCTGTGGCTCGACACGAACGCTTCGTAAATCCAAAATCTAAGGAGGAAAAGCTTTATGAACACGCTTGAAGCTTTTGTAAATGAGCAGATCAAAAAGGAGATTCCCTCTTTCAACGTGGGTGACACCGTAAAGGTTTACCAGCGCATAGTCGAGGGCTCCAGGGTAAGAACTCAGATTTTTGAGGGCGTCGTTATTTCTAAGAAAAATGGCGGAATTTCCGAGACCTTTACCGTAAGACGCGTGTCTTTCGGTGTCGGCACAGAGAAGACCTTCCCGCTCCATTCTCCCAACGTACAGAATGTTGAGGTTATCAGACACGGTAAGGTTCGCAGAGCGAAGCTGTACTACCTGCGTGACAAGATAGGCAAGTCTGCCAAGGTTAAAGAGAAAATCTAAGTCTTTGCAACAAACAAGTGTCTGTTATGCAGACACTTTTGTTCTAAAATGAACCGAAAAAGGAACAGTGACTGTTTTATATGCCAGAGATCAACCCTAATCCAAATAACGAAAATAAAGAGACTACCGTCGAAATATTAACGACACAGGAAGATGCTTTGGAAAACGAAGCCGGAGAAACCTCAGCACTTAAGCCCCGGAGCTTTCTAAAGGAGCTTTACGAATATGTTGAGACCTTTTGTTATGCTCTTGTGCTGATGATTCTGTTGTTTATGTTTATTTTCCGCTATGTTTCCGTTGACGGGGAATCTATGAGGGATACCCTTCAGGATAATGACAAGCTCGTTATTTCCAATCTCGCCTATACACCGCAAACCGGTGATATAGTAGTCCTTAAGCACTCTCCCAAGCCGCTTATTAAGCGGGTTATCGCAACCGGCGGTCAGACCGTGAAAATTAATTACGAGAACTGGGAGATTTTTGTCGACGACGTACTGCTCGACGAGCCTTATGTGTTGCGTACCAGTGAGATTATGGACAGCGTCGGCGGAAAACTTTACGAGGAGTTTGTAGTTAAAGAAGGCGAGGTCTATGTTATGGGAGACAACCGGAACAACTCGTTGGACAGCCGTGCCTTCGGCTCTTTCTCCGCGGAGGATATTCTCGGCAGGGTCATTTTCCGGGTTTTCCCCCTCTCTCAATTCGGAAACGTGGATAATCAGTAAACGGATATAAAAGAAAAGATGGATGATAAAATAGTTTGGTATCCCGGACATATGGCAAAAGCGAAGCGAAAGATGAAAGAGAGTCTTTCGCTTGTCGACATTGTGATTGAGCTTTTGGATGCAAGACTTCCGCAATCAAGCAGGAATCCCGATTTTGCCGATATTTTTTCGGGTAAACCCCGCCTCACGCTGTTGACAAAAAGCTCGCTTGCTGATGACAGCGCAACGGAATATTGGATAAGAACACTATCTGCGGACGGCAGCGCTGTTATTGCCATCGATTGCAAAACAAAAAAAAATATTAATAAAATCATGCCTGCTATACGTGTTTTGTTAAAAGAAAAGCTTGAAAGATATGAGCAAAAGGGTATGAACAAGACGGTCAAGGCAATGGTTGTGGGTATTACAAATGTCGGAAAATCAACCTTTATTAACACCCTTTCGGGTAAAAGAACGGCAAAAGCCGAGGACCGTCCCGGCGTTACCCGCAAAAACCAGTGGATTCCAACCGATTTCGGCATGGAATTTTTAGATACACCCGGAGTACTTTGGCATAAGTTCGAAGAAAAAGAAGTCGCAATCAAACTCGCCTGCACCGGTGCTATCAGAGACGAAATTCTCGATACGCTTGGTCTTTCTTTAAGGCTGCTGGAAATGCTGTGTAAGAAATATCCGCATCTTTTAGCCGAGCGTTATAAGGTCGAACCGCTTGCGGATGAGAGTCCTTACGAGCTGTTTTTAAAAATCGGTGTGAAAAGAGGCTTTTTGATGTCCGGCGGTGTCGTTGATGAGGACAGATGTGCTTCCGTACTGCTCGACGAGTTCCGTGGCGGAAAAATAGGGAAGATAACATTAGACTGACGCTGGTTAGTTGACTTTCTATGATTATAAATATTTCTGTTACTTGGCTTAATGTATCTCACTTTCGGTATTATCGAATATATGGAAAGGGGTATCTATATGCTAACATGGGAAATACAGAACGCTTTTTACAATGACAATGTAAAAGTAATATGCGGATGTGACGAGGCAGGCAGAGGTCCTCTTGCCGGTCCCGTCTTCGCCGCGGCTGTTATATTGCCAAAAGGGCATGTCATCGAAGGTCTTTAAAAAGCTCAGCAGGAAAGTTCGGGAGGCTCTCTTCGATTCAATAAGGCGTGAGGCGGTAGCATACGCCATAGCTCATGCCGAGGTTTATGAGATAGAAGCGATAAATATCCTTAACGCTTCGATGCTTGCGATGAGAAGAGCGGTGGAAATGCTCGATATCAAGCCCGACCTTGCTTTAATCGACGGCAATATAGCAAGAGATTTTCCTTTTCCGACTCAGCCCATTGTAAAAGGTGATGGAAAAATCCCCTCTATTGCGGCGGCATCAATACTCGCAAAGGTGGCAAGAGACAGGTTCTGCAGTGAGATGGACCGATTCTACCCGGGGTATAATTTCACTAAAAACAAAGGCTATGCAACGAAAGAACATAAAGAGGCAATACTAAGGTTAGGCCCGTGTCCGGTTCACCGCAGGAGCTTTCTGAAAAAAACACTTGGTGATAATTTTGAGCAGCGTGACTTTTGGCAAGGCTGGTGAGAAAGCCGCCCGTAAGCGTTTGTTGCAAACGGGGTATAAAATTCTGACCGATAACTACATAGCCGGCGCGGGCGAGCTCGATATCGTAGCTTTCAAAAGAGGTGTTTTAATATTTGCCGAGGTAAAAACACGTTCCGGCGACAGGTACGGGACGCCTGCGGAAGCGGTTGGCGAAAAAAAGATAGCCTGCCTTCGCTCAGCCGCCTCCGCATTTATCAGGGAGCAATGCAAAAACGGCAGGGTGAGGGTTTTTTATCCGTTCGGAATCAGCTTAAAAAGACGTTACAAACGGACAAGAAACGATATAATTGAGGTTTACGCCGATAGGAAAACATTGAGAATCAGTAAGATCAACCACATAAAAGATGCGTTTTAAAGGAACTTTTCGTTATGAACTATATCAGCACAAGAGGCGGAGTAAAAGGGAAAAAAACAAGTGCATATGTAATAAAGCAGGGGCTTGCAGATGACGGGGGACTTTATGTTCCGGAACAAATACCCGCACTCTCCGAGGTTGAAATGTGCGCACTTTCAAAAATGAATTATATACAAAAAGCGTCGTATATCCTCGGCTTGTTCCTTACGGATTACACCGAAGAGGAACTGAACTCCGCTGCGGCAGCCGCATACGGAAGCCGCAAATTTCCTTCTTTGCCGGTCGGACTCTCGCAGGTAAACGGCGACTTCATACTCGAGCTCTGGCACGGGCCTACAAGCGCATTTAAGGATATGGCACTGCAGATAATGCCGCACCTTTTGTCCCTTGCTCTAAAAAAGACCGGGGAGGATAAAAACGCTCTGATCCTTGTGGCAACCTCCGGCGACACCGGAAAAGCCGCTCTTGAAGGTTATGCCGATGCCGACAGAGTGAGCATACAGGTCTTTTATCCAATAGAAGGTGTCAGCGGCATCCAAAAAAAGCAAATGGCATGCCAGCGCGGTAAAAATGTGATGGTTACGGCGATAAAAGGGAACTTTGACGATGCTCAAAGCGGCGTTAAGGAAATTTTCGCAGATAGGGACACCGAGGCTCTTCTAAGCGAAAAAGGTTTGTTCCTATCGAGTGCAAATTCGATTAATTGGGGCAGACTCGCTCCGCAAATCGTTTATTATATTTCAGCCTATTGCGAACTTATGAGGCTTAAAAGAATAAAATACGGTGATTTAGTCAACGTAACCGTGCCTACAGGTAATTTCGGAAATATACTTGCCTGCTATATTGCAAAAAAAATGGGAGTTCCGATAGGAAAGATAATTTGTGCGTCCAACTCCAACAATGTTCTGACCGACTTCTTAAATACAGGCGTTTATGACAAGCGGCGCACCTTTTACACAACAATATCCCCGTCGATGGATATTCTAATATCGAGCAACCTTGAACGCCTTTTGTTTATGACTGCAGGTGCAAAACGCTGTTCTTCATATATGAAAAACCTGTCTGAGAAAGGCTTTTTTGAGGTTGATAATGATGTTATTGAGGTGATCCGCGCGGATATTTGCGGTTTTTACTGTGGTGAGGAAAACACAAAAAGCACGATAGCATCTTACTTCAATAAATATAACTACCTTCCCGACACGCATACCGCAGTAGCGCTTTTCTGCGCCGGGGAATATAAGAAAAAGAGCGGCGACGACTCCGTTATGCTCATCGCTTCTACCGCGTCGCCGTATAAGTTCGCACCTGCGGTGCTGACCTCTCTCGGAGCTGCGGGACAGGAGAACGATTTTGAAGCGATAAGAAAGCTGAACGAAATAAGCGGTATAAAAATACCCACACGTCTTGCCGCGCTTGAGAGTAAAAAGCCGCGTTTTAATACGGTAATAGAAAAAAGCGACATGAAGCGCGAGGTACTTCGTTTCGCATCTGAACAAAGTAAGAGTTGATTACAAAAGCGTGCCTTCAACGACACGCTTTTGGCATTATTGGTCTTCTTCCTTCATCTTGAATGTCGCGCAAAGAGTATCCTTGCATGCCGTCGCGGACGAGGGACCTACCGCGATTTTTCCCGCTAAGCACAATGTGTTTCCGTCGTGATAATGGCAGTTTGACACAGAACAGCTTATGCCCTTTATCGGCTTCGGAACGTCGTCTATTTTTATCGGGTCCATAATATTATCCTTTCATATATTAAAAAGCTGATTTTCAGCTTTCGATATGTTTATTTTTGCAACTATGAGCTTTTTTATACCATTATTTTAAGTAACCGCTGTGAGGGGAGAGATGATATATTTCTGTTTTTGTAATCGGAGACCTTCACCTTTCGCATGGGAGTGACAAACCCATGGATGTTTTCGGCGATAAATGGAGTAACCACACCGAGCGTATAAGGGAAAACTGGGTAGCAACCGTTAGCAACGACGACACGGTTGTAATCCCCGGTGATGTTTCATGGGGTATGAAAACCGATGATGCCGTACAGGATTTTCTGTTTTTGGATTCGCTGCCGGGTAAGAAGATAATATCAAAGGGCAACCACGATTACTGGTGGCAGTCCATGAAAAAGCTGGGAGAATTTTTGCAAAAGCACAGTATAACAACAATCTCGTTTTTATACAATAACGCTTATGTATGCGAGGATTTCATAATTTGCGGAACAAGAGGATGGTTTGTCGAGAACTCCTATTCTCCACAGGACGAAAAAATCGTCAACAGGGAGTCAGAAAGGCTAAGGCTCTCCCTCAATGAGGGAGTAAAACTACGGGAAGAAAACCCGCACAAAGAAATAATCTGTTTTTTGCATTATCCTCCGGCTTACGGCGGAGTAGAGTGTAAAAAAATAACCGATATCCTTAAGGAATACAAAATAGACCGTTGTTTTTACGGGCACCTGCATACATCGACATACGATAGGCTTACGCCTGCGGTTGGTTCGACTAAACTTAAACTGATCTCTGCGGACAGCTTAAGCTTTGCACCTTATAAAATAAGACCGTGAAAAAGACAGCAGACATTCACATAGTTCAATATGAACCTGGTACATGAACTCTAAAAGCAAATTTAATAAATACACTTGTCTCAGCGTTGGAAGTTTCACCGCAGGTACTGTCTGTTCCTGATATATATAGCTATAATTGCAAAATCTGCGTATTGATAGTATTGACGGGGAAGTATGCATACGTTTTGATAAGGGCAGAGGTACAAATTACATTACTATTTTCTATATGTTTTCTGCTCGGCAGAATGATGATTGAAGAGCTCAAAAATGGTGAGATTAGCAAAGAAGTATATGATCAATTGAGATATAACTACCCAAATATTTAGTCTGAGCACACAGGTGTACGACTTTATAAAATGCGAAATAAATCTCATAACATTCAGGAGGAAGAGTAATGGGACTTTCATGGAGTGCAATGCGTAAATTATTAGAACAAGATTATATTTGTGATTCCCTTAAAGGCAGAATACAATATTTTGCCACCCAGTATAGAAAGTCACATGACCAAGAAGGTCGCGTGGCTGTGCGTTTAGATGGCAAGGAGATTCTTAAATCCTGCTTTTATGATTGGGATATAAAGCGTCACAAAGCATGGAACGAAATAGATATAGACAAGAGCAGGAAAACAAGTTATTCAGAATCAGCTGACCAGATGGAGCTTGAAGCATTAAATAAGGGTGGATTTGACCAATATAGTTTTTACAACGCTTTTCATGTCTACTTTAACAGCAGTATTGACAGCAGTTTAATATCTGCAGACCCGGTTGTCAGACTTTTTGCAATCATGGACAAACGCGTCGGGAAAAGACGATTGCATCAGTTGCTTGCCGACATGGACTCTCAACCTGAATGGCTGCAGATATTTTACAGACTGCGCTTAGAATCAGATGGAATTATTAAAATACATACAAAAAGAGCTAATTGATTAGAAAAAAACAGTTAGCTCTTTATTATAAAGAATTCAAATGTTGACATAACGTTGCCTCAAGACACTTTTAAGCTTAAGACTCAGTGCTTGTATGGGTTTACAGCTTTTCATTTTTTATTCCCACTCGCCTGATAAGAATGTGTTTTAAACGACTTTTTAAATTTGTTATACATATTCTATTGATTGTTTTGATTATCTGCAATTCCTCAATATGTGTAAGATTTTTTTCATGCTGTTATCAACCTTGATAACAGCATGATTATTGTTAATGGATAACAATTTGGGTTTTTTACCTGATAAGTATTATACATAAAATTACTTAATCCAAGACGAATACGGAAACAAATTTTTATCTATTTGGTTGTCTTCTTTCTGGGTGTATTAACCAAAAAATCAAAGCTGTCACACATCCTGACGTTATGATTATCAATATGTTAATCGGAGCAACAATGATTCCCGGTATACTTTCAAATAGGAATCCGGTGCCGAAACTATACAAATGCCCATGGAGAAGGATCATCTCACCAACATACATAAGGGTGGTCATTATTGCCGATACAATTGCCGAAATTCCTACTGTGACAAATTTACGCTTGCCGAGAAGGAAGGAACCGACATATATTCCAACCGTTACACCTAAAAGAATGAAAAATATGGCCATAAGCGTAGCGGACAAGGGTGATACCTGAATGTTTCCGTCGCGCCAAAAAGCAGTGAAGCAAGCAAGAATGCACAATCCGAGGAAGACGAGAGATGATATCGATTGCAAAACGAGCGCTTTCAAACGCTTTTTATCACCGTTTCGTATCATCTGAGCAAATCCGTACAGACAGTTCAATACCGAAAGGATAAGGACAATAGAAATAATGTAGAAATGCAATTTAAAAGCAGGGTTATAGTTGCCCATTAATATATCAACTGGCGTTTGTGTCTTGTATGTAGTAACAGTTTTACCCCATCCTTCGGGGGGAATATAACACATATACATTTGCCAATCTTCAAGTTTTGTAACCGTTTCCGCTGTTGTAACCACCACTTTTTTTTCAAACAGTGTTTCGAGAGCAAAGAAGGTACTGACGGCTAATGCCGATCCGCCGATTAATGCAAAACGCTTGAACAGTTTCATGCATAAGGGCAAGACTAATACGCCGACAAGCAGCGCAACGGCAATCGGTGTATATGGGATGATGTACTTCGGGTAATTCTCTTTCATAACCGTACCGTCTGAAATCATATCCCAAACGACTCTCGTTCCCATATACAGCGGATAAAACGAAGCAATGAGGACGCCGTGGCATGTGAATAGATAATACCTGATAAAGCGCTTGTTTTTCATAACAGATTCCTTTCATCCCGTATTTGTCAGTAGTACATAGAAGATTGTAGCAATCAATGTGAGAAACCCAAATAACGATAACCTTGTCATTTTTTTAAATGAGAGAATATTTTCAACTCTAGTGCGGATTTTCGCTCCGCCGAACGACGATGCGAATATGCTCCGGCTGCTCGCGCTTTCGAGCAGTGTCCGTGCATAATCCTTTGCATTGTTTTTCCCGATTTTCAGAAGCACGCACTCATCGCAGGACAGCTCAATATCGGCAAGAAACGATTTAAGAAATATCCATGCTAATGGGTTGAACCAATGCACCGTGACAATCAGAAACGCCATGATCCGCCACAGATTATCCGCTCGGTGGATGTGCATATTTTCGTGCATCAGGATAAATTCGACATCATCTCCGGCCATTCTCTCAGGCAAAATTATCTTTGGCTTAAATATTCCGTAGACTGCGGGCGATTGAATTTTATCTGAAAAATAAATGTTATCGTGAGATTTCCGTGCATCTTTCAGCTCGTGAAGCGTTGTAAAATACAGCACAGCAAGTGTTATAAGTATTGCCAAAAGCACCGTAATCCATATTGCAGAAGCAGTTTTGAAAACCTGTTCGAGGATATTAACCTTATATGTAATTGGGAAATAACTTTTTGCCGCCGTAATGCTGTTCATCATTGAAAAGGCACTGTCGTCGGCGGGCTGATATACAACAACGGTTTTTGTAGTGATTTTTGACATCAGAGACATTAAGCTATAGGGACTGCTTAATCCAAACGGTATTATCATTCTGGAAAAAGGAATAATCCAAAATAATACCGCGATTCTCCTGGGAATTTTCCGTATCATCCGTACCAGCATCACGATGGCTCCAGCAATTACAGCGGTTATGCTCATATTGAATATCCAGTAGAACACTTCATCCGGCATATCGTTCACCTGCGTTCGATCAGCTTGCGTAGCTCGTCGATCTCACCATCAGACAATGACTCATCCTCAAGCAGAGCCGAAAACAGCGCTTTTCGCGATCCACCGAACATCTTTTTCAAAAGCGATTCCGCCTCGGTTTTACGGATTTCATCCTTCGAAACAAGCGCCGTGCAGATAAATCCGGGATCGTCTCGCCGGATAAATCCCTTTGCTTCAAGTTTTTTTAATACGGTATAGGTGGTATTCTTGTTCCATCCGATTGAATCCGCCGCAATCAGGCTGATCTCTTTTGCGGAGATCGGGCTGTTTTGCCAGATAATCTCCATTACCTTGATCTCGCTGTCAAAAATTTTTTCCTTCACAAAAAACCTCCGCCGGACTATTACTGTAGTCTATACTATCATAACAGTCTGTACTTGTCAATAGGTTTTAAAATAAAGAGGCGAGAAATATACTACGCTACTCTACTTTATGCATATATCTGTTCCGTATTGGCGATTTCTCTTCCCCGTTCAGCTATTGTCACAAACCGTTGTGGTTAAAATGTATGATAATGTTTACGGAACACGATTCTAAAAAAGGGCGACAATATCTATGATGTGATGATAAGAGTAAACAGTAATTAAAGTTAATAAGTAATTATAAACACTAAAGGACGGGTTTGATGACCATCCTTTAGTGTTTATACAAATAGATATGGAGGAGTTAAAGCACTGTGTGAAAGTAATACGCATCTTCAACGGTATGTACGCCCGTGATCTATCCCGAAAGGTAAAAGCCGCTAAACGACAGCTTGCTGAAAAAGCAGACTATGCCGATCAACAGCGAAGTAATGCAGGCAATCACCATTATTTGGCGGTTTATAGGATTTTGAGTAAAATATCAATAATAAGAAAAACAGTTATAGCTATACTCAAAATATCAAAATGGAGATTGTTAATGCTCTTTGCTTTTTTGTCTTCTATTACTCCTGATTTAACCAGTGCAATATAACAGCCAAATAGTATTAACAGCGCAAAAAATATATTTAACCATGCAAAATCCTTAATAACAATCCATACTGCTGTTACTAAATATGTGATAATGAATGTTAGTCTCACAACAGGATTCTTATTCAAAAAAATCATAAAATCACCTAAAATCTTATATATCCGCTTTTACCATCACGATCTAAACAGTCAATGATCCATGCAATACCATAACCAATTGAGAAATTGAGTACATTCCCAACCCAAGTTTGTATTCGTGCTAAAGTAAAAGCTCTCGTGGCCGCATTGGCAGCTTTCCCCATAATTTTGTATAAAATTCTGTCCATAGAATTGAAAATCAGTTTGGATATTCCCTTTATTGCTTTTTCATATAATTCTTTAAACCATCGGGAAGTTTTTGCCCAAGTTACTAATTTCGTTGCTTTGAAAGCAGTAAAGATATACGGTAAAAAACTGTTATAAAGAAATCAAGCGCAACGCCTGACCAAAATGTACTAATGCTAATTGCCCAAAGTCCTGAAAGATCAATATTCATAACTGGATTGTTTACACAATACGCAAATAAATTTGAACCCAACAGTTCACCTTGAGCAAGCATTAAAACACTTGCATCATCCGCATTAATAAAGCGACCTATTTCCGGATCATAATATCTCTATTGTAACGAATAGAAGCCCGTCTCTACATCACAATAATACATACGATAACGGTAGGGGTTAAATTTACCGACAGTCTTTGCAAGGGTTTTAGAGGTTGAAAGTAAATTTTTTCATACCGCAAATGAACATACTTTTACACGAATATTATAAATTATTTTACATATATTGTCAAGCTGAATAATTCCTGTTGTTTTTGTAATATGTTACAATTTTTCAGAATAGGTTATAACCAAACCGTTATGTTGTGCTGAAAAAAGCAAAAAACACTTGACAATTTATACAAATGTCATTATAATCGAACTATCTTAAAAAAAGCATTGAAGGGGAATAAGCATTTGCAGTTTTGCGCTTTAAGAGAGTCGCCGGTCGGTGCGAGGCGATACGCAGGCATTTCGCGAGCTCGCCCCGGAGCTGTCCGCTGAACACAAGAATCGCATTTTGTTATGTGATTTGTTGCAAGTAGGCGAGAACGGGTTTCTCACCGTTATCAAAGAGGCGATGTTGACTGACATTGTAACATATGATAATACGACGATACCTTTTACGGCTCATATTATGCTTAGCAACTTTAAGTATATTTGAACCGGTTTTTTATACTTAATTCAAATTCCCGCTTTCGGTGGTTTTCACCCTCAAGGAAAGGTTGGTTATATTTATGAAAATTGCTTTTTCCACATTGGCGTGTCCGGATTTCAGCTTTCCGGAGATATACTCAATGGCGACAGACCTCGGTTTTGACGGCATTGAGGTCAGAGGCCTGGGCCTTGATATTTTTGACGGAAGGACGCTCCCGTTCTCTGAAAATCAACTACCGCAAACAGTAAAGGAGCTGAAATCCCTGAATCTTGAGATATCCTGCCTGTCCTCCGGATGCTGCTTGAAATATGCAGATAAGGCGGAAACGAACATTTCCGAAATAAAGAAGTATATAAAGCTTGCAGGCGTGCTTGGAACTAAGTATATAAGGATTCTCGGCGACCTTAATCCCGCGCCTTCCGATGATGAACAGCCGGTGGACGATGATGTCGTTTATTCACAGCTCTCGGAGCTTATACCATTTGCGGAACAGAATAATGTAACCCTGCTTGTAGAAACGAACGGGGTTTACAGCGATACGGGACGCCTCAAGGAACTGCTTGACCGTCTTAAAAGCGATTATGTCGGCGCGCTCTGGGATGTTCACCATCCTTACAGGTATAAAAACGAAACTCCCGAAAAAACTGTTCAGAATCTCGGTATGTATATACGTTATGTGCATGTAAAAGACAGTGTTGTGGTTGACGGTAAGGTAAAATACCGCCTTATGGGCGAGGGCGACCTGCCTGTTTCCGAAATGATTGCAGCTTTGGCTTCAATTAATTATGTCGGCTATTTGTCGCTCGAATGGGTTAAAAGATGGGCTCCAGATCTTGAGGACGCCGGAATCGTTTTCCCACATTATGTAAACTTTATGTCCAAATACACCGGCAAAGGACAATATTCGGGGACTCTCATAAGCAATATGAGGGGCGACGGAAAATATATATGGGAAAAGAACCTGCTTATCGACCTCACATTTCCTCAGGTACTTGACCGGGTATGCGAGGCTTTTCCGAATCAATATGCTTTCAGATATACCACCTGCGACTACACCCGTACTTATGTACAGTTCCGCGACGATGTGGACCGCTTCGCACGCGCTTTGATTTCCATCGGTGTAAAAAGAGGGGATCATGTGGCAATCTGGGCGACAAACGTACCCGAATGGTTCATAACCTTTTGGGCGACTACAAAGATCGGTGCGGTTTTGGTTACGGTCAACACCGCTTATAAAATTTACGAAGCGGAATACCTTTTGCGCCAGTCCGATACCCATACCCTCGTTATGATAGACGGTTATAAGGACAGCGATTATGTTTCTATTATTAAAGAACTCTGCCCTGAGCTTGAAAATACAGAGCCGGGAAAACCTCTGTATTCAAAGCGTTTACCGTTTCTGCGCAATATAATTACCGTAACCAGCAAGCAAAAAGGATGCTTAACCTGGGATGAGGCGATGGAATATGCCGAAAAAACCCCGATTGAGGAGGTTCACCGCAGGGCTGCTTCCATAGGTAAATTCGATGTCTGCAATATGCAGTATACCTCCGGAACTACCGGATTTCCGAAGGGTGTTATGCTCACGCATTACAATGTAGTAAACAACGGCAAATCCATAGGCGATGGTATGGATTTAAGCACTGCCGACAGAATGATGATTCAGGTGCCGATGTTCCATTGCTTTGGAATGGTGCTTTCCATGACGGCGTGTATGACACACGGTACGACTATGTCGCCAATACCGTATTTCAGAACTAAGGATTCGCTCGAATGTATAAACAAGGAAAAGATAACTGCGTTCAACGGTGTTCCAACAATGTTTATCGCAATGATGGAGCATGAGGATTTTGAAAAGACAGATTTTTCTCACATAAGGACCGGCATAATGGCAGGCTCTCCCTGCCCCGTCAAGGTAATGCAGGATGTTGTCGATAAGATGAATATGACTGAAATCACTATAGTTTACGGACAGACCGAATCCTCTCCCGGTGATACTATGAGCACAACTACCGACAGCGTAGAGGTTCGGGTAAACACAGTAGGAAAAGCGATGTTCGGGGTGGAGTGCAGGATAGTCGATCCCGAAACGGGGAAGGTTCTGCCCGACAACACAGACGGCGAGCTTGTTGCAAGAGGATATAATATTATGAAAGGCTATTATAAAATGCCCCAGGCAACGGCAAACGCAATCGATGCCGATGGCTGGCTCCACACCGGGGATCTTGCGCGCAGGGACGAAAACGGTTATTATAAGATTACCGGCAGGATAAAGGATATGATAATCCGCGGAGGCGAGAACATTTATCCAAAGGAGATAGAGGATTTTATATACACGCATCCAAAGGTAAGAGATGTTCAGGTTATAGGCGTTCCCGACAAACAATACGGCGAGGAGATTATGGCCTGTGTCATTCTGAGGGAAGGACAGACGATGACAGAGGACGAACTCAAGGATTATGTCCGCACTCATATGGCAAAGCATAAAACTCCGCGTTATGTTGATTTTGTAGCCGAGTTCCCCATGAATGCGGCGGGTAAAATACTGAAGTATAAAATGCGTGAAAACGCCGTTGAAAAGTTAGGTTTGCAGACGGAGAGCAAAATAGTTACCGCTTAGAAAAATCGGAGAGGATTTTGCTTTAAAACTTTGATTGATGAATAGTGATAGGGTGATGTAATGAAGATTCTAATCATAAACGGGCCGAATTTGAACCTGCTCGGTCTGAGAGAACCTGCTGTTTACGGCAGCAGAACATATTCGGATTTATGCACTTTCATCGGGGATGTGTGCGTAGAGCATAATATTGAGTATAAGCTGTTTCAATCTAACAGTGAGAGCGCTATTATTGATGAGATTCAAGCTGCATACGGCGTTTTTGACGGTATTGTCATCAATCCTGCGGCTTATACTCATACGAGTATCGCCATTCCCGACGCTATCAAAGCGGTTGGAGTTCCGGCGATAGAGGTACATATTTCTAATATATACGAAAGAGAGGAGTACAGGCATCGGTCCTTTACCTCTCAGGCCTGTATCACAACGATCTATGGGCTTGGTTTCGATGGTTACAAAAATGCGCTTATTTTACTGAAGGATTATTTGACAAAGGGCATAAAGCCCGAACAGGGAAAAGCGCCGGACGGCAGGAAAATTGCCGGATTTTTAAAAGTGAGCAGGCAGAATTACCAGCCTGCAGAGCATTACGGGGATATAAAGCTTCCGCTAAGAGCGACTGAAGGTTCCGCTGGTTATGATTTTTTCGCACCTTATGACATAGCGCTTGAACCGCACCAGACGGTTACTGTTCCCACGGGTATCCGTGCAAGGATAGACAAAGGCTGGGTGTTGATGATTTTTCCACGCTCCGGGCTTGGATTCAAGTACCGTCTTATGCTTAACAATACAGTCGGCATAATTGATTCGGATTATTTTTATTCCGATAACGAAGGCCATATTTTTATTCGTTTTACCAATGGTGACTCTCCTCTTTGCATAAGAAAAGGCGATGCTTTCGCTCAGGGTGTTTTCGTTCCGTATGGTATAACGTCGGATGACTGCACCGATGCGGTCCGCAACGGCGGCTTCGGGAGTACAGATATAAAAAAGTAAACGCTTACTATTAAAAAACGTCTGCTCGTTTGCAGACGTTTTTGTTATTTGCTGTAATTATGCCTGGATATCCAGTATACCTTCCTGCTTTTCACCGCTCAAAAATTTCCCGTATCGTTTTTTACCGGAGTTTCTGTCCTTTCCTTGATTATCCTCATCCTGAGAATAATATTCAAAATAATCGTTGCTTACGGTGGACAATGCTATGAGTCTGCTGAAAATTCCGGACAAACCGGTAGTGCCGGTAACTAAGCTGCTTATTGGTTTTTCCGAGGAATCGATCAGCCTTTTGTAATAATCGGACTGGCTCAGTTTAAGGTTGCTTTTCGCATATGCAGCGACATTTCCGATAGCATAAAATTCGGTTGATACTGTTTTGTCCACAGCGTCGAAAGCACTTGCAAGGCTTGAAATATTATAGGAATCCTTTATTGCCGATACCGCACTTTTTTCGGTGCCCGGATCGCCTTTTGTGTTTTGGTACTCATATACCTTATAATAATATGACGCTTGATTTGAAACCGAAATGCCCAAGTTTATCCCTCCTTAAGAGCAGACTTTCACCTGTTCGCATTATATATCGGCGGATTTTACGGAATGATTAGCTATAAACATAAAATTTAGAAAATTTATCGCATAAATCTCCTTAATAAACAATCAAACAATGTATTTGTCTTAAATTTTTACCAAATATTTTTCACCTGACGTAAAAAGAACAAAATTATATATTCAGCCTTCGACAAGGACATCCCCGCAGCAGGGGATATAATGATTTCCCGGCTTGAAAATGCAGTAGAGCTAATTAAGAAATGCATTTATACAGGCAGCCCGTGCGGAAAAAACAGATTCCGCTGACGGGGATGTTCATAATGCGAAAGGAATGGATAAAAGCATGGATACCGCTATCTCAGGAAAAAAAGTCAGGATTACAAAAAAGAATCTGCTCGCCTTCGTCGTCTCATTTGCATTCTCGATGAGCCCGCTAACTGCGGGAGTTTACCCATTCGGAATAAGCCTGCTGATAGCCTCAGCAAAAGAACGCACTTTTCTCCTTTACGGTCATCTGCTCTCAATCGCACTGACCGGCAGCAGCAAACTTCTGCCGGCGTGCCTTGCGTTGTTTATCTTTTTTGCCGCCCGCGCTTATGAAAAGGAAAAACCCTGTCCGCTGCATCTTAAGCTGATATTTGCTATCGTCAGCTCCATTTTACACGGTGCGAAAATTATTATCGACGGTATAACGGTATTTCCCGAAGCTTTAATGTTAATATCAACAATAATATCCATACCTTTGTTTACCTTCCTTTTTTCTGTCTGCCTTGATAAAAGAAACGGAGTATTTTCGAAACCGGTAATCGACTATTTCCGACTTGCGTTCGCGCTCCCAATCACGAAATTCTTTGGACTTTTTATAATAGCAGGCGTTCCGCTTTCCCTTTTCGCAGGTGCGTTGATAACATTGATTATCTCCAAAACCAAAGGTTTTCTGCTCGGAGGATTATTTGGTTTTGTATGTGGTATTGCCTGCAATGTTCCGGCGATAGCGGCGCTCGGTATACTCGGGATTACATACGGGCTTTTAGTTCCGAACAGCCCCGTCGCCGCCTCGATTCTGTATCGCTTTCCGGCTACGCATACCTTTCCGATTTCGCTCCCGTATTCGTACCGGGCGGAATGCTGCTGGCTGCTATTCTGGTCTTTATACCCGTAAGTAAGCTGCTCTCAAATATGGAAACAGGGTTTACACAATCTGTTCTGCCGTTATCAAGGGATATTAAGCTAAAAAAACTCGCCTCAGCTTTTTCCGCGCTTTCCGGAGTGTTTTTCACTATCAGCGACAGCGCAGCGGTCAGCAGTATTACCAAGACAAGCCGCAGTATCCGTAAAAACGTGGAGATGTACTGTGATCGATGCAAGGGCTGTAAACTGGATCGGAATGATTTTTGCAACCATCTCACAACCGAGATGAGATGCAAGGGAATGGTCAGCAGTGAAAACCTGCCTCTGCATATAAAGCAGGGCTGCGCACACGCTGAGCAGATAATCCGTTCTGTAAACAAGCTTGCCGTTATGAAGGACGAGGAATGCGAAAAAGGCTTAAGGACGATGGCTGAGGAATATTATGCTTTTTCGTCTCTTTTGAATACCGCCGCGAAGAAGCAGGAGGACAACATTGTCGAGGATAGGCAGCTTGCCAAGGAGATAAAAAATGTACTTTTCCAAAACAAAATAACCTGCGACAGAGTTCGCGTAGTTGGAATGCGGCAAAAGGTTGTTGAGGTTTTTGGTATAAAGCCTGATAAAATGGAAATCTCGTCAAATCGGCTAACGGCGATTTTATCCGATGCCGCACGAATAAAACTATCTATGCCTGAGTTTATTATCAACGATGATTATGTTATTTTGAGGATGACAACCCTGCCTAAGCTGCATATCGAGTATGCGAAAACCACGCTTGCCAAAAACGGAGAACCTGTCTGTGGCGATACCGTCAGTTTTTTTGAAAACGAAGATAAGTATTTTTACAGCCTTATCTCAGACGGGATGGGTAGCGGAAGGGATGCGTCTCTTACCTCCCGGCTTTCTGCTATCATGCTCGAAAAGCTGCTTACTATCGGTGCGGAGAAAAAAGTTGCTCTGCAAATGGTAAACAAGATGCTTACTCAAAAAAACGAGGAGGTGTTTGCAACCATAGACCTGCTTGAAGTCGACAGAATCACAGCGCAAGCCACTCTTTTCAAAGTCGGTGCAGCTCCGACATTTTTAGTCCGGGGCAACGAGTGTCACAGAATAGAGGCAAAAACTCCGCCCGCAGGAATAATGAAGGAGGTTATTGCCGAGAAAATCAGCATTACTCTGCGCAAGGGTGATTATATTATCATGGTTTCCGACGGTGTTGTTCAAACCGATACCGAATTTTTCGATATTGTACCCTTAATAAAAAGCGGGTGCTGTAAAAGCGCACACACAATGGCGGCGCGAATACTTGAAGAGGCGAGGAACTGCGCAGGGTATTCCGACGATATTTCCGAAGATGACATGTCGGTATGTGCGATGAGATTTTATTGAGCCGCTTTTTCCCTTGTCGTATTGACAAAACCGTCGCAAGATGCTAATATTACTGAGATAATTCATAATTTTTAAACAAAACAGGAAAAAAGGAAGTATTGGTATGTACAGAATCGGCACGGTTAATATTGACACCTCACACGCACCCTCTTTTGCGGGGATATTGTTAAAAGATAACATTGCCCGCTATTCTGCGGTTTATAACGACGCTTTCAGAACCGATGAGGAAGTAAATGCGTTTATTGAAAAATACGGCTTGGAAAAGCGGTATTATTCACTTGAAGAGATGGCAAAGAATATAGACATTGCGTTCATTCAGGGATGCAATTGGGACAGACACATTGAATGTATGCTTCCCTTCGTTAGAGCAGGAGTGCCGGTTTTTGTAGATAAACCGCTTGTCGGAAACGTAAAGGACCTGAATAAGATTCAGGAGCTTTCTGATAACGGCGCGGCTATTCTGGGTACAAGCGCGCTTCGCTACACTTATGAGCATGACGGCTTTTTTGCCATTGCACCCGAGAGCAGAGGCGATATCGTACATGTTTCCACTATGGTCGGAGTGGATGAATTCAATTATGCCATACATTCAGTCGAAAGCATTATGGGCTTTATAAAGGATTCAGCACCCGAATCGGTAAGATATATCGGCACCTCAAAAGTCGGCGATACTCCCTGCGACAGTTACTATATACTCTTCAAAAACGGTGCGTCCGCGTGCTATCATATATGCTTGAAGGGCTGGCAGCCAAGCACCGCTCTTGTAATGACTACAAAAACAAGTTTTGCTTATAGAATTGATATAAACAAGGTATATGAGGCTATGCTCAAGCAGGTCTGCAACTGGCTTCTGGGTAAAGAAAACAATCTCTGCTCTGTCAGCCAGATGTGTGACAGCATAAGAATTATGCTCGCCGGCAAAAAAAGCAAAACCAACGGCGGAACGAATGAGCTGATCTCAGATTTGAACGAGAGCGACGAGGGATTTGACGGTGCACAGTTTGAGATCGAATATGCAGCACAGCAAAGAGCTTCAAAGAAATAAAAAAAGGATGCCTATTAAAAACCCATCCTTCGCCTGAAAATCGTTTTTTATACTCAAACAGAATATATGTCATATTTTGTATTTTAATCGTTACTTACAAGGAAATGTTTTTTTAATGTTAGTATAATTATCCGCAAATACGAATAAACGGGAGAGTAAATGAAAAAAAAGCTTTATTTGATCGCTCATATTTCGGTATGGATATTGGGAACCGCTGTTTTGGTTTCAGGTGCATTCAATAATAATATATGGTTTGATGAAAGCTATACTGTCGGGCTTGTTAAACACAGTCTGTCAGAAATAATAAAGATAAGCTCAGCAGATGTACATCCCCCTTTTTATTACATAATCTTAAAGCTGTATTCCATGGTATTTGGAACAAGTATTATATCATTACGTATGTTCTCAGTATTATGCGCATCTCTGTTGGGTGGATTAGGTTTTACTCATCTGAGAAAAGATTTTGGCGAAAAGATCGGTTTTTATTACACACTTTTTACGTTTTTATTTATTGCTACCTTCAATTATGCAGTCGAAATAAGAATGTATACATTAGCTCCGTTGCTTGTAACGCTTATGTGTATTTACGCATACCGTTTTTATAAATCCGAGATGGCCGACAAAAAGAGCGGCATTCTTCTTATGTTTTTCTCGGTATTAAGTGCATATACACACCATTATGGACTTGCTGCTGCGGGTGCTGTGAATTTTATGCTTCTTATTTACAGTAAAAGAAACAAGCAGCTCAAGAAATGGTTTTTAATGGCGGCCATACAAATTGCCGCATACGGATACGGCTTATTTTTAATTTTACAACAGTTTCTTTCAGTAAAAGGTGGTTTCTGGATTTCGATGAACTATCCGGATATCGCTTATCAGGCGGTTTCCTTCTTCCTGCTTGGTGATATTACAGCCGACGGATTTTCCAAAACCACGTTAAATATTTATTATTTAGTTTGCTTTACATTCTGGATTGCTTTTATAACTTTCGGATACAAATATAACAAAAAGCATCCTGATGAAATGCAACCTGTCACACTTACAATGAAAACTATCGGACTTGTAATTGGTTTCTTCTTTGTAGCATCACTTAAACAACCATTATATTATATTCGATATGTAATGGTATTATGGGGACTGATTATATTTGTTCTTGCGTTTCTTTACGATAAAATTCGTTATAAGACGGCAAAAACATTCGTTCAGTTTTTCTTGGTTGCTTTACTTATTATTAGAATCGTTCCTTTTTGTCAGGATATGTATTCCCCGAAAACCGCAGAATTAGATAGTTTTATTGAGGAGAGTATAAAAGAAGGCGATATTGTAATCAGTGAAAATGTAATTCTCATCCCCGTTGTTGCTGTCAAGCACACCGATAAACAAATGGTTTTCTATAATATAGATTGCTGGGGCGTTGAAGAAGCATATGAGGCGTTCCAACCCAATATGCTTACTCTGCGTGATATCAGTGGTGTTATTAACGAGAACAGCCGTGTCTGGATAATCGACGCTTCCGACGAGCTGTGTGAATACATAACTGAAAAATCAGGAAAAACAATTACGAATATATATGATGTGATTGAATTGCCTTATCATGATTTAAGATATGTCTTTACACTTATGGAATAACTTAAAGGATGTATCTTAAACAGGTACATCCTCTATTAAATCATATTTATAAGGCAACTACGTTATTCCTTGAAAGGAATTATATGAAAAAAAGACTTTTGTTTATAGCACATATAGCGGTCTGGTTATTGGGAACTGCTTTTTTGATGGTCGGAATGTTTCACAATAATGTTTGGTTTGATGAGAGCTATTCGGTTGGTATCGTCAATCACAATCTGTTTGATGTTTGCATAATCAGCGCTGCGGATGTGCACCCTCCGTTTTATTACATAGTACTAAAGCTGTATTCCTTGCTTTTTGGAAACAGTATCACATCATTGCGTTCGTTTTCAGTTTTATGTGCTTCTTTATTGGCTGGGTTAGGCATAACACACATACGGAAAGACTTTGGTGAAAAAGTCGGTTTCTGGTATACCACGCTGACATTTTTGTTTTGTTCCACTTTTAAATATGCTAATGAAATAAGAATGTATACGCTGGCACCTTTGCTTGTTACGCTTATGTGTATTTACGCATATCGTTTTTATAAGTCGGGATTGACAGATAAAAAAAACAGGATTTTATTTTTAGTATTCTCGATTCTGGGGGCTTACACACATTACTATGCACTCGCTGCCGCCGGTGCGGTAACCTTTTTGTTCCTCCTATATTGCAGGAAGAATGACCTGATGACTTTGTGGAAAAAGTTAGCCAAAATGCAAATGTTATTTTATATTCCCGGTTTTATATGTCTGTTTGCACAATCCTTACATGTTGTAAGCTCTTTTTGGATAACGATGTTATATCCGGAATTTATATATAAATCGCTGTCTTTCTTTTTGATAGGCGATGTTCCGGGTGATGCGGTAAACCTTACGAAAATTACTGCTACAATTTATGATGCGATAGCCGTAGTAATATGGGGTGTGTGTGCATTTTTCGTTGTATCGGATTATAGAAAAAATCGAGATAAAAACACAACGGTGCTACTTGTTCTCAAGGTTATCGGTCTTGTTATCGGCTTCTTCCTTGCAGTATCGCTAATACGTCCCCTCTATTATGTTCGGTATCTGACTGTTTTGTCCGGACTTGTTGTACTTTTCTTTGCTTTCGCGTTGGAAAAAATCAATAAGCCTTTTGTCAAGCCCGCTTTAATTCTTTTATTGGTTGTTGTTCTTATTTTAAGAGTTGTTCCTTTATATAAGGTAATGTATGCGTCTAATAACGATAATTTAAACGCTTTTATGACCGAGAATGTAAAAGACGGGGATATCATCATAAGCGAAAATGTTTTAATTCTGACAGTAATTTCCGTAAAATATCCTAATGTGAAAATGTATTTCTACAACAGCGAGGATTGGCATGTAAAGACAGCCTATAAAGCTTATATGCCGGGCATGGAAACCATTACCGAGCTGTCGGAGGTCGATGAAACCGATAGAAGAATCTGGGTTTTAAATAATGATCACGATGCTTCGGTATGCGATGAGATCTCTGCAAACACTGACAAGGAAATAACTATGATTTACCCTAAATTCGTTGTTCCATATCATAATATTGAATTTACTTTTACCCTTATGGAATAGCTATACAAAAAACACAGGATGCACCGCAATCGGTACATCCTTTTTTCGTATTCATTTAATCGTTTTTATCGGGCGTCAGGTGTGGTATAAGCCTGAGAACCACTACCGCAAGCAACGCAAGCAGAGTTCCTGTGCAGAGCATCAATATCTGAACGCTGTCGAACTGTCTTCCCGGCAGATTTAGCTTCCTGTCCCCGAACCAGCCGACAAAGCCCGTACCAAGCAGCATTGCAAGAAGTGAAGCGGTGTTTACGAAAACAACATAGAAGGACATATAATTCGTGCGATCACCGACGGGAAGGTTTATGTAAGGAAAATTTGAGTAAGTAAGCGTTATCATAATGCTAAGAGTGTGCTGAGTTAGTCTGACTATAAGCATTAGCCATCTGTAATTGCTGCTGTCGACAAAGGCGTACAGAACATATGTAATAAAAAGCGGAAAAACAGCGTAAGCGAAAGTTTTGAACCATGCATAACGGGCTATCATCCTTTTTGCAAGCCAGCCGAAGGCTATGAAAAATAAAAAATACGAAGCGTTGATTGCGGTAACAAAGGAATATGATACTCCGATCCTGCCTAACAAATAGGTGTTGATTACAGAGGCAGACAGGTTGGACGCAAACGTATACCCAAACATAATCCACATTGTAAGCATAAACTTCTTCTGGCTGAATGCGAGGCGTATAGTGTCATAAAGCCGGGGTTTTTTGTTAGAAGTGCGCTCGTACACGCCCTCCTTAGGCAGGCTTATGACGATTACATCAATTATTGATACGATAAATCCTATTATATAAAGTGCGGTTATTATCTGCAAACGGTGCGCGCTGCCTGTGAATGTGTCGGCAATAACAGCGCTTATCAGCGTTGTCGAGCCGACGATAAAGTTGACGATGATATTTGAAACATTGAAATAATCAGCGCGTATGCTCTCGGGTAAAAAGTTAATATGCCATACCGAATAACCGGATGAGAACAGGGAATTAATCGCACTCGCGGTAAAAACGATTATTGCGAACCCGATATTTCTTCCGTTCTCGCTGTGTACTATCATAGGCAGCAGTATCATGCCTAAGATTTTTATGGTATATGAAGTCGCTCTGCTTGCCGCAAGTACCCACTTTCTTTTGGGGATACGCTCCAATATCATGGGTGAGAGCAGGCTGAACCCTGTTGCTATAAACGGAATAAAGGTCAGAATACCTATGCTTGTTATCGTTATGCCGTATTCAAGAAGATAACCGGAGTAAAAAATTCCGCCGGTTATGTTCGTAACGATTCCGCTTAACGCCGAGGATGCGAGCATACAGCTGCGTCCCTTAGCTTCCTCCGAATTATGGTTGAAAAGTCTCTTTAAGGTCGAGTTTCGCCATGCCGACTTTATTTTCATCACAATCTCCACCTATGATGCACGGATAAAACCTCAATCGCTCATAAAAAACAAAGCTGCAGTTTTCCAACATACAGCTTCATTATATCGCAAATGCTTTTTATATCAATGGCAAGTTTAACAGAATATATCTCAACTGAATACGGAATTATAGTTCGTTTTTACTATAAAGGATCTATCTCATCGGGATCATATTTGTAAAGCCATCTGCCGTCGGCATCCTTTTCAAAACAGAAATCGTAAAAATACGTAAAATCGGATTCACCCGGCTGTTTATATGCTCTTATCTCAAGGTAATCATCGGTTTTGACCACCTGTCTTGCTGTTTCGGGCAAAATGACCGCAACGTTTTCGGTCGTATTATCGATGAGCATGAATAAAAGATTGTCTTTTTCGTAATATACGGGCAAATTACCGCCTGTCAAATCGGAATAGATATCGCCTGCACTGTCCCGCGTCAGAAATGAATACAGATACTCCTTTATATCCTTCAGGCTCCCGAACCTCTCATCGTCAACAGGTGCATATCCGTTATAATACAAATCGCTGTCGTATTTCAGATTCGCATATGCAAGCGTTTGAAATACAGAGTATTCCTCCGCAAATGTAGTAAAGAACAACGCATCCTGCTCGGAAAGCTCGGTTGTATGCTCAACAACCACACTCTCTCCGCTCGGCTGCCTGCTCCAGTCATCGGTTTCTTCGCTTTCATCTCCGCAGGAAACGGTGCTTTCGCTTAAATCCTCGTCTGCCATGCTATCACACGGCGAGCTGTTTGAGAATAATGTTGATTCCTCTACGATATCTGAACTACAAAATTTCATCGGCGTGATTTTATCACTACCGTAAAGGTTCGCCAAACCGTATACGCCCATGGAGGTTATAAGCAGTAAAGATAAGACCAGCGCCCCTCTTCTCAACCAGATTCCGTGCAATACTTCGGAGGACTTTTTAGTTTCGGCGGTAAGTGCCCTTGCTTTGAGGTTATTAAGCACAGCTTTGTGGTCAACAATATTCTCTTCTATGCTTTTTTTTATAAAATCTTTATTTTTCATAACGCCCCTCACTTCTCCACTGTTCCCGAACCACTCTTGTAAAGCATCTCGTCTCTTAAAATCTTCAACCCTCTGTATAGACGGTTTTTGGCGTTGGAGGGTGTGATTTTCAATTCCTTAGCTATCCTTTCAAGCGTAAGGTCATAGACGAATCGCAATGTGAAAATTTTTGTTGTAAGTTCGCCAAAACTCTCAATCCTGTCCCATAATTCAATCGAAATCCCTTCGTCTGTCTTAAACTCCTGCTCAAGAAATTCGTCAAGAGCACCCCCCGGGAGCTCGCTACCCCCGCTTTCGGCACTCTCTATGTAATTTTCATCATCGATCGACATCGAAAAGGTACTGTTTTTCTTGTTTGAAAGCTCGTAGTATTTTGCAAGCTCTCTTTTCGCAATCCTTAAAAGGTAGTGCTTTGGGTTGAACACGCTTGTTATGCCGTTTCTTGTAACCGAATCAATAAATCTGAGGTAGGTGTTCTGCAATATATCCTGTATATCCTCCGTATGACTGCATTTTACTGTTATGTACTTAATCAGATATGAACTGGTTTCCGCATAGACATGTTCGATATACTGATTTATGTCTTTACGGTCCATCGACCTATCCTCCTAATTCAATAGTGGCGATTTTCTGCTGTTTTGTTTCATACTTGACTAATTTTTTTCAATAAATAATTACAGCCCAAAAAGCATACGCCTTACTGCTTTTCGGGCTTGTATTTTTTACAGCTTTTTAAGTGCTTCGAGCACTTTGTCACGAATCGAGGTATATTTTGAAATCTTTTCTTTTTCAGCGTTTACTACCTTTTCGGGAGCCCTGCTTATAAAATCGGCGTTATCAAGCTTGCTCTGCGCGCGTTCAAGCTCTTTCTCAGCCGTTTCAAGCTCCTTTGTCAGGCGTTCTCTCTCCGCTTCGTTATCCACGATATCGTTCATTGGTATAAAAATCTCTGCGGAATCGGTTATTATCCGAACCGTGTTATCTAAATTTACGCTGTTTGTGATAACAACCTGTGATGCGCCGGCCAAACGCAGGAAAAAGCCCTCTTTTTTGTTAAAATATTCCGGTTTTGTGGTTTTAATATATAACTTTGCTTTTCTTGACGGAGGGACATTCATCTCGGCGCGGCGGTTTCTTATAGCGCGGATAGAGTCGATAATAACCCTCATCCCCTCCTCCGCGAGGGGGAAATCATGCTCCTTAATATTTACGGGGAATTCGGAAATCATTATTGAATCGCCCTTATGCGGGAGTGTCTGCCAAATCTCCTCGGTTATAAAAGGCATGAACGGATGGAGCAGCTTAAGCGTGCCGGACATCACATAAACAAGCGTATTCTGCGCCGCTTTGTTAGATACACTCCCTTTTTCATTAAGTCTGGTTTTTACCAACTCTATATACCAATCACAGAAAATGCTCCAGATAAAGTCATATAGCTTTGAAACGGCGATACCCAGCTCATATTTATCAAGATTTTCCCGAACCTCCGTAATAAGACAGTTGTACTGCGACAGAAGCCATTTATCCTCGTCTTCGAGTACGGAAATGTCTATTTCATCGGCGCTTACGTCGTTTTCGATATTCATCAGTATAAAGCGCGCGGCGTTCCATAGCTTGTTCGCAAAGTTCCTCGACGCTTCCACACGCTCATTAAAGAAGCGCATATCATTTCCGGGACTGTTCCCGGTTGCAAGCGTAAACCTGAGAGCGTCTGCGCCGTATTTTTCGATGATTTCGAGCGGATCCGTTCCGTTGCCGAGTGACTTTGACATCTTTCTGCCCTGCGAATCCCTGATAAGTCCGTGGATAAGAACGTCTGAAAACGGCTTTTTGCCCGTATATTCAAGCCCCGAGAAAATCATCCTCGAAACCCAAAATGTTATTATATCATATCCTGTAACAAGCACGCTTGTGGGATAAAAGATACTCATATCCTCGGTGGACTTTGGCCACCCCAATGTGGAGAAAGGCCATAATGCGGACGAAAACCATGTGTCGAGTGTATCAGGGTCCTGCCGCATAGGTACGCCGCATTTTTTGCATACGGGATTTTCCTCTTTTGTTACGATAACCTCCCCGCAGCCATCGCAATAGAATGCGGGTATCCGGTGCCCCCACCAGAGCTGGCGGGAAATGCACCAGTCGCGGATATTCTCCATCCAATGCAGGTAGTTTTTCTCAAACCTTTCGGGGATAAATCTCACATCCCCGTTCCTGACCGCTTCGATTGCAGGTTTTGCAAGTGGCTCCATTTTTACAAACCATTGCTTTGAAGCTCTCGGCTCTATCGTAGTTCCGCAGCGATAGCAGATACCGACGCTGTGCTCGTGTTCCTCGGTTTTTACGAGGAAGCCTCCCTCCTCAAGGTCCCTTACAATCGCTTTTCTGGCCTCGTATCTGTCCATTCCGGCATATTTCGGGTAGGCGTCGGTAATCCTGGCGTCATCGGTCATCACATTTTCAAGCGGCAGGTTATGACGGCTCCCGACCTCGAAGTCGTTAGGATCATGTGCAGGAGTGATCTTTACAACTCCCGTACCGAAATCCATCTCTACATATTCGTCGGAAACAATCGGGATCTCCCTGCCGACGAGTGGCAGAATAACCTTCTTGCCTATTATGCTTTTATATCTTTCGTCGTTCGGGTTGACGGCGACTGCCGTATCTCCGAGCATTGTCTCGGGGCGTGTGGTAGCAAGAAGTACATATCCGCTGCCATCCGAAAGCGGATATCTGATATGCCAGAAATGCCCATTTTGGTCCTCATATTCAACCTCCGCGTCGGAAATCGTAGTCAGACAGTGGGGACACCAGTTAATTATCCTGATACCTCTGTATATAAGTCCTTTTTCATAAAGTCGGACAAAAACCTCTTTAACAGCCTCAGAGCAACCTTCATCAAGCGTAAAGCGGGTTCTGCTCCAGTCGCAGGAAGAACCCATTTTTTTAAGCTGCTCAATAATCCTTGCACCGTAAACTCTGTTCCATTCCCAGGCTCTTTGCAAAAAACCCTCTCTGCCGATATCATCCTTGGTTAAGCCCTCTTTTTTCATCGCCTCGACGATCTTTGCCTCGGTTGCGATAGAAGCATGGTCAGTTCCGGGTACCCATAGGGTGTTGAAACCGCACATACGCTTGTATCTCGTCAGAATATCCTGAAGCGTGTTGTCGAGCGCGTGTCCCATATGGAGCTGTCCGGTTATATTAGGTGGCGGCATTACTATAGAGAAAGCGGGTTTGCTTTTATCTCCACTCGGCTTGAAATAACCCTTTTCCTCCCATTCTGAATAGAGCTTATCCTCAAAATCCGATGGATTGTATTTTTTATTTAATTGCTTTTGCATATTGTCGATTCATCCCCTCTGATTGAGTTGGTTCATAACGAGCCCCGTTTTAAGTTTCGGATAAAAGTATGTACTCTTCTGCGGCATCTTATCGCCTGCAAGCGATACATCCTTTATCTCGTTTATTTGTGTCGGATTGATTATAAAGGCAAGCGAACACTCGCCCTTTCTCACTCGCTCGACCGCCTCTTCCGATGAACGCGTATAACGCAGATTTATCTGATTCGCCATATTCTGTTTGTCTATACCAAGCCCATTTTCAAGTATAAGCGAATGTAAAACCGTAACATCAAGGCTGCTGTAGGCTTTTGACCTGCTCTCAAAAACCATATCATCCACCTGTGGCTTTGCACTCAGCAGCGTAAAGCCCTCTCCGCCGTCATACATCGCAAAGACGTGCTTGTTTCTGAATTTCTCAAGAATCTCTCCGGCCTTTGATACATCGGGATACTCCTGTATATCAAAATACCCGGAAATTTTTTCGAGAAGTTCCTGTTTGTCTATGTCAAGTCCCGTTACCAGTCTGTGAGTGGGAAAAATAACCAGACCTTCGTCATCCATATCGACGAGAGTCATCATCATGCAATCAGCGGTAGTTCCGCTCAGCTTTTTTTGATTTTCAAGATGCTTTTTAAAGTTGAGCGCAGTCTCGTATCTGTGATGGCCGTCGGCGATAAAAAGCTGTTTGTCGGAAAACGCTCTTATCAGCGTATCAAGCTCGTTCTCATCCTCAATCTTCCATAACAGGTGGGTAACTCCCTCTTCATCCGTGAATTCCTTTTCGGGTTTTGATTCGACAGCTTTTAAAAGCACGCGTTTAATTGTTCCCGCCGGATCGAGATAAAGCGAATACACCGATGAAAAGTTGCAATATGTGGCGTTCATCAGATTGAATCTGTCTGTTTTTGCTTTAGACAGCGTTTCCTCATGCGGGAGTACGATTTTTTCGGAAAAATCATAGAGCTTTACAAGGCAGATAAGTCCTGTGACGGTATATTCCCTGCCTTTCACGGAGAACTTCTCCCTATACACGAACATTCCCTCTTTACTGTCACGTCCGAGTATGCCGGTTTGTATCCATTCAGACAGTTTTTTCCCTGCTTCGTCATACCTGTCGCACGAATCCGGAAAAGTATCGACGGGCAGCTCTAAATTAACTAAATTATAGGGGCTTCTCTTAATGAGTCTTTCCCTTTCCTCTCCCGAAATTATATCATAGGGAGGGCATACGTTATCCTCAAGCCTTCCGGCCTTTTCAGTATATAAAAGCGCTTTGATTTTCCTGACTTCTGCCATACAGTAATACCTCTGTAAAATGAATTTTTTAATAATGCCTATATTTCCGTAAGCTTTGCGAAAGTCGCCATAAGACGTTTTTTAGAACCGTTGTCAAACTCTATCTCATAAAGCACATCCGATGCCATTTTCTCTGCCGAAAGTACCGTTCCGGTGCCGAAAATAATATGGGAAATCCGTTGCCCGGCTTTGAAAACCTTTAACTTTTGGTCCTCACGGGGATCCTGAGAGTAACCAACATTCCTTAAAAATGATTTCTGAGAGCTCTTATACTTCTTTTTCGCCTCGCTGATCGTTGTTACGGGAGGTTGCGGTTTGTTGTCCTCGACCTTGCATTCGGCGGGTATCTCTCCAATAAACCGGGAAGCGGGGTTTGACGATGTACGACCGAACAAAAGCCTTGTATTGGCGTGCAGAATAATCAGCTTCTTTTTTGCTCTTGTAATCGCCACATACGCAAGCCTTCGTTCCTCCTCAAGCCCTTTGTCACTCTCCGTAATCGCCTGCACGCTCGGGAAAATACCCTCCTCAAAGCCGGGAATAAATACGACGGGGAACTCTAAACCCTTTGCGGAATGCACGGTCATAAGAGTGACGGCATCCGTATCCTTGTCGTAATTATCCGTATCGCTGACAAGTGCAATATCCTCAAGGAACAAAGAAAGCGTAGGCTCCTGAGTGCTTTCCTCAAATGCAACTGCTGACGAGACGAACTCATCAAGGTTCTCCGCCTTGCTTGTATCAATCTCATCCTCTAAAAGCATTTCCTTATATCCCGTTCTTATGATAACCTCTTTTACAAGCTCGGATAACGTATTTGTTTTCGAAAACTCGCTTAAGTCGGCGATCAGAGCATAAAACCGTTCGAGCTTAGTATAGCTCTTTTGCAGTTCGGGATAATCAAAAGCTTTCTTTATTACCTCAAAAAACGATATGTTGTTTTTCTGCGCCAGTTCTCCGATCGCGGCTATGGTGTTGGTTCCGATACCTCTGCGCGGAGTGTTTATTATCCTCTTAAGTCTTGTATCGTCACTCGGATTGTTTATTACCGAAAGATAAGCGATGATGTCCTTTATCTCCTTGCGCTCGTAAAACCGTATTCCCCCGAAAACCCTGTAAGGTACCTTGCTTTTTGAAAAAATTATCTCAAGTGCGTTTGACTGTGCATTCATACGGTAAAGAATTGCAAAATCGTTATAAGTATATTCATGTGACAATACCGCACTTTTTATGTTGTTAATTATAAAGGTTGCCTCGTCGCTTTGAGTCGATTGCCTTTTGATAAGCACGGGTTCGCCATCGCCTGCGTCTGTCCAGAGATTCTTACCCTTTCTCTCTATGTTGTTTTGTATCAGTCCGTTCGCAGCGGTAAGTATATTCTGTGTTGAGCGGTAGTTCTGTTCAAGACGTATGATTTTTGCTCCCTTAAAGGTTTTGTCAAAGGACAGAATATTCTCGACCGTCGCACCTCTGAAAGCGTATATGCTCTGATCGTCATCCCCCACTACACAAACATTCTTCTTTTCACCCGCTAAAAGCGATATAAGCCGGCTTTGAGAGGGGTTGGTATCCTGATACTCATCCACAAGTATATAATCGAACTGTTCCCTGTATTTTGCGAGCACATCCGGGTTTTTTGTAAAAAGCGTATTCGCAAGCATTATGATATCATCGAAATCAAGAGCGTTTGCACGCCTCAGACTGCTCTGGTACTCTGAATATACCGCCGATAGCTTCTGCATACGGGTATCTTTCTCGGAGTCTGCTTTAAAGTCATCCGGCGTTTGTCCCTTCTCCTTGGCTCTCGAAATGGTGTTTATCACAGTACGCACAGCGAGCAGATTCTCGTCAATATTCATTCTTTTTAAAATATACGTTATCAGTTTCTTAGTGTCTTCCGAATCATAAATCGTAAAGCTGCTGTCATATCCGAGATGACCGATATGCCTTCTTAATATTCTTACACATACCGAATGAAAGGTTCCCGCCCAGATGTCCCCGGCAGATTCGCCGAGCAGGGAGTTAAGTCTTTCCTTGAACTCACTTGCAGCTTTGTTTGTAAAGGTAATGCATAAAATTTTGTATGGTTTTGCCGGGGTCTCGGCAAAACACGTTAAAAATTCCCCTATTTCCTCACGGGTCCCCCTGTCTGCAAGCTCCGTCATCCGCTCATACAGAGCGTCCGCTTCCTTTGGTATGGCCTCCGAATTATATGCGTTTCCGTAACGGATGATATTGAAAATCCTGTTTACAAGCACGGTAGTTTTTCCGCTGCCCGCGCCCGCAAGCACAAGCAGAGGCCCGTTTACGCTGTAAACAGCGCTGCGTTGCATCTGATTCAGGTGTCCGTAATATTTGTCAAAAAGCTCTCTCTTTAAACTAATAAACCCTTCTCTTTTCACCAAGTTCACATCTTTCTTTTATTATACATATCAAATTATTATACAACATTTTCGTGCGAAAATCAAGGGTAAATAGTCTAAAGGCTTTTTGTTCCGGATTGTTTCGACAAAAATATTTTTAATATGTATATATTTATTTAAAACTACATGAAATTAAACAAATATATGTTGACTTACAGGCAAAAATAGGCTAATATTATTATAATTAATTTTGGGAGGATGAAAGAATGAAAAAAACCATAAGGCTTATGTCCTTTGTGCTGATATTATTAGTACTTACAAGCATTTTCCCGCTTGCAGGTTTTGCATACGGTACAGACGACAGTAAGCTTATCGTTACACATCTGAACACAAGCAGCCCCGAGGGCGCAGGAGTTATACTGACGCCGCTTACAGGGACAACCGTAGGGTCGGGATTTGATTGGTGGGTTCTTGTTACCTTCGATTGGAGCGAAGCGGATTCCTGCTACAAAGTAACGAATGTACAACCGGAAATGAATGTTAACAAATCCTCAACGGTGATACCGGAAACCGGTTTTGTTTATGCGGTAAATACAGGTAATAATTACCCCTATCTATATAATCAAGACCCTGTAAAATACGCCGTTCACAAAAACAAACCTAATTATAGAACAACAAGAACCGACAACTCTTTCAACTATGCAAAAGCACTTACAGTCGGTACAAAAGCATATCTGTATAATACCGATATAACAAATCTTGTAGTTCTTGATAACGGTCACAATTGGTATGCGGAGGATTATGTTTCGGAGTCATACATAAAGATCGGAACGCCTGATTCCACCGGAGTTTTATACGATCCGAACAATGTAGAAAAACTTATTAAGCAGTACACGCTCGAGCCTACCGACATAAACTCCGATGTTTATACGAAAGGCAAGTCAGTTCTGTTTACAAAATCGTACGGAACAAATATTTATGGCAACGGTACAGCCCCAAAGTATCAATGGTGGAAGACGGTTGTCTTTGATTGGAACGATGTCGACGACTGTTATGTCATAACGAGCATAAACACGACTATGGACAACAACTCAGCAAAGCAGCCCGTAATACCCGAGAATGGTTTTGTTTTGGCAGTTTGCACTGACACTGCAGACGCAAACGATCCCACTGCGGTAACATATTCGAACATCAGTAAATTGGAGTTGGGCTCAAAGGCGTATTTATACGACATAAATATTGCGGCGGGAACGCTCGGAACATCGCCTAAAATTTGTGTAAACAAGCCCGACGGGGATTTGACCGCATATACCCCGACGCTTGCGGGAACAAGACTTCAAGCGCCGGTCCTTACTAACATGACAGAAAAAAGAACGCTTACTTCCAACACCAATTTTGAAGTTAAGTGGTCTGCTGTTGAAGGGGCTACCGGTTATGTGATAAACGTCAATAATTCCACTTATGTAACCGACGGTGTTCTTACCGTCAGCAACGCCTCAGTAACAGGAACCTCGTATACAATAAGCGGAAGTCTGCTTGAGATAGGAAACACCTACACCGTTTCCGTTTATGCTACCGGCACGGGAAAAGCTCCCAGCATGATAAGCAGAGCAAGGCTCGCGGTTATCAGCGAGGACGCATTGAACAGCAGTCTACGCACAAAAACCATTGTCGCCTTCGGTGACAGTTTAACCGCAAAATCCGGTTGGGTCGGCCTTCTCGGCGGACGCTTCGGTGCCGAAGTAATAAATGCCGGTGTCGGCGGTGACTCTACATTTAACGCAAGGTCAAGGTTTGCAAATCATGTCGTCGCACGTGAACCTGATATTGTTTTAATTAATTTCGGTATGAACGACCAGTCGATGGGAATAACAACCAAAAAACCTATAATCGCTCTGGATATTTACACCGAAAACCTTGAATATTTCGCCACGGAACTAACGGAATCCGGTGTGGATGTTGTTTTTGTCACGCCCAACCCCGTCTGCACCGCCGAGGGTTATTATTCGCCGGGCGGATACGGACTGAACTACGGCACAGACAATATGCTCAAGTATTGCGAGGCAATGAGAAAAGTAGCGTTGAAGTACGGCTGCGGTTTAGTCGATATAAACGCCGAGTGTGGAAAAGAAGACCTCACGAAATTCTTAAACGCCGGCGACGGAATACATCAGTCCGCTTACGGTCATCAGAGATACGCCGAGCTTATCGGAGATTATCTCGTAGCTGCTTATGACGACAATAATGCTTCCACCGTCGAGATAAGATATCTCGATGACAAAGACGCTTTACTGGCGGATTCCGTTACTCTTAAGGGTGCGATAGGCTCGACTGTTCTTATCCCCTGTGCAGATATTGACGGTTATGTCTCTGCAACAAAGTCGAAGAGCTTTACATTCACATCCTCAGCTCAGACCGTGACCTTTATGTATTCCGAGGCTGATAAGACGATAGAATTGGATGGACAAAGCGGTTTTACAATAAGCGAAGACTTTCTGTTTATAAACAGCGCAAAACTTTCGGTAGCCGATGTTCTGGCTCAGATTAAGACAGCCGGAGTAACCTGCACCCCGAAAAGCGGTTCTTTCGTCGGAACAGGCAGCGTGTTGCAGCTTAAATCGGGCGACACAGTCATTGACGAGCTTACTGTTATTTTAAAGGGAGATGCTTCCGGTGACGGAGACATTACCGCAAAGGATTATTTGTATGTAAAACGCAGCTTCCTCGGAACTCTAAATTTAAATGACGATGCCCTTGCCGCCGGCGATATTGATGGCAACGGAAGCATAACATCGATGGATTATCTGAAGCTCAAGCGCCACGTTATCGGAACTTACGATATATTCGGATAATGGGCAGAACGGATAAAAACGCAGTTAATCCGCACAAAAATCACCGCCAACGGTTGAAAGCGCGTTTTGTCAGCGAGGGAGCAAACAGCCTTGATGACAAAACGCTGCTCGAACTGCTTTTATCCTTTGCTCTGCCTCGTATCGACACACGTCCGCTTGCCGCCGAGCTAATCGAGCGGTTCGGAACGATTACGAGAGTTTTTGACGCATCAATAAAAGAGCTGACTCAAATAGAAGGAATCAGGCAGCATACAGCTATTCTTATAGTTATGCTGCCTGAGCTTTCACGCCGGTATCTTTCGGGAAAGACAGATAGCTGCCTATCGTTCCATGAAGAAAAAGTTGCCGCGGAGTACCTAAAGAACTGTTTTTCCGGGCTTAAGGAGGAACGCGTAATGCTCCTTTGCCTCGATGCTTACGGCGGCTTGATCGAAAGAAAAGAGCTCCATAGAGGAAGCATTAATTCTGCGGCTTTTTCAATGCGTATGATTACAGAAACGGCAATAACAAGCTCCTGTGCTTTCGTTATTCTTGCACATAACCATCCGAACGGCTCAATAATACCTTCAAATGAGGACATCTACACAACCCAGCGTGTTGCGGCGGCGCTGCTTATAAACGATATCGAACTTATCGAGCACTATATTATTGCGGGCGATAAGTACACGCCTATTATGAAAAATATGCCCGAACGGTACGGAAATAAAGCGTAATATGGTGAAAACGGGAACTTGATTAAGATAAAAACAAGTGCTTTATTGCCTTTTGCTTGGAAACCCGTGACATGCTGAATAACATTTTTGAATAACAATAAGGCATTACTGATTTATGCAGTCAGAAATGCCTTATTTTGTTTTTTAAAATAATTGCACCTGCAATTATTTTGCTATCAAATCGGGGTTTTCGAAGTTGTAAAACCGCTGTTTTAGATAAATTGATTATCCCTCGAAACAAAAACCTATTATAAAACAAGGTTTTGCTTCGACAAAACACAGGATTTGATTTGCCCTTGTTAACCGATCACCCCCCAAAAAGAATATGTTTATTCACTTTTACACAAAATTTTCTGCGGACTCTTTCTAGATCTTTTTAATTAATTTGGTTAATCATAAAAATTATATTATTAATTAATATGATTCTTTAATAGAATGAGTTCCTAATTTCAAGATATAGATTATTTTCATTCTGCATCACCTTTACTATTTCTAAAAATGTCAATTAAAATATCTTTTATAAATCCTTTAATATTTTTTATATTGTTTAAAATACTACCGATTTCATCTTTAAATATTTTGACAAACCTATCAAACGCAATAAATGCAACAACTACTTGTAAGATATAGGGTTTTATTTCAAGCCAAAAGGCTGCATCAATAATGTTTTTACCATATATTAATTCTAAAGAAGAAATAAATGTAAAAATAAATGCAATTAAATAAACCCATGATTTTATTTTTATTGATTTCACAAATATAGAGTAGAATCTTGATAGTTTAAATTTTTTATTAAATTTTGACAGAAAGTTTAGAAAATGCATTCCAAGTTTATCTGGTAAGTATGTACATAATGACAACGTTAAAAACAGTGATACAAATATAGCTATTTTTTCATTTAATATATTTGAAAGAATTAAATCTAAAATATCATAAATAGAAACAAATGTATAAATCAACAAAAATAAAAAAAGTGTAATTAATAGAAATATTGCTAATAATACAACAATAAACATAAGTATATTGTTAATTAATTGTAAGAATTTTCTATTAATTTTTTTATTAATTAAATAAATCACAATATTAATTAATAAAGTGAACATTAGTACAAGTGAAGTATAAATGAAAGCATTCTCAATAAATAATTTAATATTAATACCACCTAATAAATAATTAATTTAGTAATTTTACTTCTTTAAATCCCTGTCAACAGTATCATAATAGTTCAACAACATATGTTTGCTTATAGATTTATAAAAGGAATGGGGACTGTTGAAGAAAGCACCGTACACATTTGGTATAAAAATACGAACAAATACATTTCCTTTCTCGTTTTTATTAATTTTTCGCTCTGTTTTCGCACAGCATAAATTCCAACTCGGAGACTTTTGGGTTTGATATAATCTTTTCATCTTCATTTCCAAAATACAGGGTTAAAACACGGCTATAAGTGTCTTTCCCGGAAATGCCGTTTTCGGTGTAAATTAATGCTATCGGGTGGCTCTGTTCTGAAAGACTGCTATCAAGTCTTAAATCCCTTAACACAAGAGAAGCGTTTTTATCCCTTACCAGTGTCATATCAGTATCTGAATTCTCATCGACCCGGAAATCCTCATCATATATAAATTCCTCTCCGAGGAGCGTTGATACAATCCCGTTTACATCATCTTCAAAACTTACTCCTTCGGGCAGTGGCAGACCGACAAGTGCACATTTGGTATAAAAGCTAACCTTTACAGTTGATCCTCCTTTTTTATGTGCTTCATAATCATGGAGATATCCCAACTTGTCACCTGAAGCAAGCACTCCGCCACCTTTTTCACTATCGTAGTACATGAAATCCGGCGCAATTCCGCTTTCCTGGAGTGACTTTCCCTCATATGTAAGCGAATCTACAAAGTCGATGAGAGACATTTGAGTCATTGCCGTCTTGATTCCTTTGCTATCAAGGGTTGACGAAAACTTCGCAAGGACAGTACTGGCAACTATGGGAGATGGCTCAGTATTTTCCGACACGTCAAAAGTTTTATGTACGCTATCTTTGAGGATGTTTTGAAATTCGTCTTTGAGTATAAAGCATCTGTATTGTAAATTGCTATCCACCAAATCTTCAAATGCAATATAAACCAATTGTCCGTTTATATTACCGCAGACACCGATTTTATCTGTTCCTACCGGGCAATTTCCATATCCGACAAAGATTTCTTTAGTAGCATTATATATATCTGTTTCGTTATCATTGATAATTGCAAAATCCCCTGCAAAATCATGCTTTATAATTGACTCTACCATAGACCATTCCGGTCCATCGGTAACTCGCTGTTCCCCGATATATGCGACATTAACATCACCAGAAGGTATATCATAGGACTTTTTTACGATAGTCCAATTCTCAAGGAAGCTTCTTACTGCGAGGAAATTTTTCTCACTATCCTCGGTAATTTCCATAATGTTAAAATTGGCCGCCTTTGCTATAGTCTTGCCTTCTTCTGAAAAGCCTATATCCATGGACACATATTCCTCGCCTTTTATGATAAAGCTGCCTTCCTGGCCACGCTCGGCTGTTCTGTCAATAGAAAAATTCCTTATCAATAAAACCGAGCCAAAGATAAATACAACAACTAATAAGCTCAAGCTGATTATTTTACGTCTGTTTTTCATTACTAAACCTCGTTTCAACTTTGATGTGCGAAATATATACCGATTGAAAGATAGCTATTACGGAATCATATTAATAGTTATTATAACGAAAGGTGATCAATCTGTACGATTTTTATTGAAAGGGTTCCTATGGTTTAAAGTAACTTTTTTCATGTTACAAATGAACATACTGTTACACGGATATTGTAAATCATTTTTTATGAATTGTCAAGTTCAATTATTCCTGTTATTTTTGTAACATATTACATTTCGGGTATAAAAAAACAGCTTATTCGGTTAAAAATAGGCAGTTTTTTGACATGTTTGAAAATTGTGTTCTTAATGAGTGTTTGTGAGCTGTTATGATGTTTTGTTTTATCATTTTCCGCAGACCTATAGATTTACGCTTATCTATTTTCACCATATGGAATAATCTGTAATCTCGACTTTAAGATAGGTTGTGGTGAGTCCATATAGTCAGATAATAAATCATTTATCTGTTCGGGTATGGCAGTTTTAAGACATAAATAAGTCATATCGTCTCTTCTGGCAAGGGTTTTCTTACATATTTTATAAATCGTTCTTCTACAGCATTGAATCTTTGATAATTGATTTTCGATTGATTGAGACTTAAATCATTAGCACCACCTAAATAATCAGGTTTTTCATTTTGTAATGGATCATTTCCCCAAAAACAAACCGGACAAATTTCTAATGTCGGATCCTCCGGGTTATGTTCCAAAGTTCGAAAGCCGCAGCAAAAACACTTATATTTCATCATCAAACCTACTTATAATTTCTGACTTTATGATTAGAAACTATACTCTGATCATTACTGTAAATGCTATCGGCTATGTCGCCATAAATTTTTGAGATTTTGTTTACCCGCCCGCAATTATTGTTTTTGCAAAATTTTTTCTGTTTTAACAACACTTAGAGCGAGCTTACGATTTCATCTGTATCACAGGCGATAACAAGTTCCTCGTTTGTCGGAATCACAAAGACCTTAACCCTTGAATCGTCGGCACTGATTAAACAGGGGTTTTTTTCGTTGTTTTTGGCTTTGTCAACCTTTATGCCGAAAAACTCCATATCGGAAAGTGAATCCTCACGCAAGCGTGGAGTGTTCTCACCGATACCGGCGGTAAATACGATGCAATCAAGACCACCCATTGCCGCAGTATATGAGCCGATATATTTTTTTATCTGATAGCATAATATATCATATGCAAGTCTTGCTCTGTCGTTGCCCTTGCCGATTGCCGCAGTTATCTCCCTCATATCGCTCGAAACGCCCGAAACGCCCAGAAAGCCGCACTTTTTGTTCATCCAGCTGCCCATTTCGGAAACGGGAATACCCTCTTTTTCCATCAGAAACGGAATGATTGCGGGGTCAACGGCACCGCAACGCGAGCCCATGATAACACCCTCAAGCGGTGTAAATCCCATGCTTGTGTCTATGATCTTGCCGCCTTTTACGGCGGAAATAGACGATCCGTTTCCGAGGTGGCAGGTAACAATTCTCGTGTCCTCGGCCTTTTTCCCCAGCAGTTCTATCGCTTTGCCCGAGACATATCGGTGGGAGGTTCCGTGGAAGCCGTAGCGGCGAACCTTATATTTTTCATAAAGTTCATAGGGAATCGGATACATATAGGCGTAATCCGGCATTGTCTGGTGAAACGCGGTATCTATAACGAGTACCTGCGGCGTTTTTGGCATTACCTGCATACAGCCTCTTATTCCGAGCAGATGTGGTACGGTATGGAGCGGTGCGATATCGCAGCATTTTTCAAGGTCGGCGATAACGGCGTCGTTTACAAGAACGCTTTTTGTCAGCCATGGTCCACCGTGCACAACCCTGTGACCCACGGCAGAAATCTGGCTCATATCGGAAATACAACCGTATTCCTTGTCAGTAAGACTATCGACCAGCGCTGAAACCGCCTGCGCATGTGTGGGCATGGGGATACTCTTTTCTACCTTTTCCATGCCTGTGGTCTGATGCTTCAGTTTACCGTCAATTCCAATCCTTTCGCAGAGTCCTTTTGCCATAACAACTTTGTTTTCCATATCGAAAAGCTGATATTTCAGCGACGAGCTCCCCGCGTTTACAACTAAAACAAACATTTTTATCTCCTTTTGCGTGGTGTTGACTTTTTTCACAAAGTCCATTATACTACCCATATATACAAAAAGCAAGCAAATATCGCCTGTTTTTGCTATGTTTTCACTATATTAATAAACAAATAAGTTTTTTGCTTTTTACTGAAAGGTTGGTTTTTCCGAAAGGCAGATATATGACAAAAAAGCGATATTCCGCTATTATTTGTGAGTACAATCCTTTTCATCACGGACATCTGTACCAAATAGAAGCTCTGAAAAAAGAATATGACGGCATTATTTGCATTATGAGCGGTAATCTCGTCCAGCGCGGTGAGGTTGCGGTTGCGGAAAAATATCTGCGGGCGAAAGCCGCGGTTATGTGCGGCGCAAACCTTGTCGTTGAGCTGCCTTTTCCGTTCTGTATGCTCTCTGCGCGTGATTTTGCCTCGGCAGGAGTATATATAGCTGCCATGTTAGGCGCGGATTCTCTCGCTTTTGGTTGTGAGGATGATTTTTCGCTTCTCAGCTCCATAGCTGAAAAAACCGGCAGCGGTGTTTTTGAAAAAAGCGTTGTCGAGTTGATAAAATCCAATAAAAACCTTTCGTATCCAAAGGCGAAGAAAGCCGCTGTGGAACAGATTTTCGGAGAAAAAGCCGCCGTTATAAAAAAACCGAACAACATTTTAGCCCTCGAGTACCTGTCTGCAATAAAAAACGGCGGATATGAAATAAAACCGCACCCGATAAAAAGAAACCAGTCGTTTTTATCCTCCTCGGCCATACGAAAAAGCGTTGATTTAGATGAGTTTTTATCTTTTTTGCCGGAAAGGAGCGCTGCAGTTTACGGCGCCGTCGGAGAAGGGGAGTTGCCCCGCCTGACCGAAAAAATGTCACAGTATATAATTGCGACCTTGCGGATGTTTAAAGTAAAAAGCTCCGGTTCGGATATGGATATTTATGGTACGCCGCCCGATTTGTTCAACAGCATTATGTCAACTTCGCTTTCCGTGTCTTCATTTTCCGAGCTTGTTCAGAAATGCCAGAACAACATATATACAGAGGCAAGAGTCCGCAGAAGCGTGCTATCCGCTGTTTTTGGCGTAACCGCATCCGACGCATTATGTAAACCTAACTATGCTCTTTTGCTCACAGCGGATTCTACAGGATGCGATTTTTTGAGAAACCGTAAGGATAAAATCGCTCTGCCTGTGATAACAAAACCCTCTCACATCAATAGACAACCGGCTGCGGTTGCCCGTGCTTTTATGCGAGAGTGCTGCATAGACAATGTAATCTCCCTGTTTACACCCGGGGAAAGAGCGGATAAGCCGTTTTGTAAAACGCCTTTTATACTGCAATAACGCAAAGATTTTTATAACACAAAGAGGAAATGCGATTATGCAAAAGCACTTATTCATCATCAATCCCGTAGCCGGAAAAAAAGATCGCTCGGGCATAATTAGAAAAGCAGTGGAACGCCTGCTCCTTACAGATCCTTATGAGATTGTAATAACAAGCTGCGTCAGGGATGCCACTGAGATTGTAAAAAACCATCTTGCATCAGCTTCTAAGGATTGTTTCCTGCGTATATATTCCTGCGGCGGCGACGGCACTTTGTGTGAGATAATAGACGGTGTCTATCGCTCCGAAAACAAAAACTGCGCTGTAGGCGTCGTTCCTATAGGCTCGGGAAATGATTTTGTAAAATATTTTTCAGATATTCCGGCGGAAAAATTCCGTTCGCTGGCCGATATGGTCAGGGGCAAAACCGAAAACTGTGATATTCTCTCAGTCAAAGACAGCGCAAGCGATAACAACAGGGTAAGCATAAACATAGTTTCAGCGGGCTTTGATGCTGCAGTCGCCAAGGGAATGGGTAAATACAAGCGATTGCCTTTTATAAACGGAAGCGGTGCTTATAGTCTGTCCGTTATAGAATGTTTTATTTCAAAGATGAAGCACAGCTTTACGCTTATTGCGGACGGAGCCGAGATAAAGGATGACAATAACGAATATTTGTTTACGATAGCGGCAAACGGGAGTTATTACGGCGGTGGCTTCAAAGCCTCGCCAATAAGCGATATCCGTGACGGTATGCTTGACTTTATCCGGATAAAACCAGTTTCGCGCCTGACTTTTGCCACCTTGATAGGGGCATTTAAAAGGGGAGAGCACCTTTCGAAAATGGGGAAGTTCGTTACACATATGCGTTGCAGGGAACTGGCTATTCTCGCAGATGAAAAGATAGATGTTAACATCGACGGCGAGATTGTACCTATGACAAACCCGGTCATATCCGTTTTGCCGGAAGAGATCAAGCTGATTCTGCCTGAATAACAAAACGCAGAAAAAACACTTGCACAGGGAGTACCCGTGCAAGTCTTTTTTTTTGAGACATTCTCAGTAAATATACTTTGTAGTTACTGTGCTGCTTCGATGATAACAGCGAAGTCCTCTGCTTTTAGCGATGCGCCGCCTATAAGCCCGCCGTCCACATTGACCATCGAGAGCAGTTCTTTTGCGTTCTTGGCGTTCATAGACCCGCCGTACTGTATTGTTGTGGCCTGAGCGACTTTATCGGAGTAAAGGCTCGCAATAACGTTCCTTATGATGCCGCATACCTCGTCCGCCTGCTCACAGGTAGCCGTTTTGCCCGTTCCGATAGCCCATACCGGCTCGTAAGCGATGATGATATCGGACATTTGATTTTCGTTTATTCCCATAAGTGCGATTTTCGTCTGCAGGGATACTATTTCCGAGGTAATGCCCTGTTCGCGCTGTTCAAGCAGCTCGCCAACGCATAATATAACCTTAAGTCCTGCTTCAAGCGCTGCTTTTACTCTCTGATTTACGGTTACGTCCGTTTCACCGAAATACTGTCTTCTCTCGCTGTGTCCGATAATAACGTATTCAACGCCGCAGGCTTTAAGCATATCGGCGCTTATCTCGCCGGTAAACGCGCCGGATTTTGCCCAGTGGCAGTTTTCCGCGCCGATTTTGACAACGCTACCCGCCGCTGCTTTTACCGCCGCATCGATATCCACATAGGGTACACAGGCTACGATTTCACATCCGGAGGTTGATTTTCCCGAAACGGCGGTTAAAATCTCTCCGATAAGCTGCTCTGCCTCTGACGGTGTTTTGTTCATCTTCCAGTTGCCTGCGATTACTGTTCTTCTTGTTGTTTTGTTCATTGTATATATGACCTTTCTTTTGTATGGAATACAGTCTTGTCGTTAATTTTTCTCGTTTAAGCAGGCAATTCCGGGAAGCTCGAGCCCCTCAAGGAACTCCAGAGATGCTCCGCCGCCTGTGGAAATATGCGTGATTTTATCCGCGAACCCGAACTTCTCGACAGCTGCGGCACTGTCACCGCCGCCTATAATGGAGATCGCGCCGCTTTCCGCAACCGCTTGTGCAACCGCTTTCGTACCATTTGCAAAATTGTCAAACTCGAAAACACCCATCGGTCCGTTCCACACTATCGTTCCTGCGCCCTTCAGGGCATCCGAAAAGGCTTTTATTGTTTTAGGACCTATATCGAGGCCCATCCAGTCGTCGGGTATATCGTTTGTGTTATAGATAGCCTGTTCTGCTTCATTTGCAAACTCCTTTGCACAGACCGTATCTATCGGAAGCAGGAAGTTTACACCATTTTTCTTTGCTTTTTCGAGCAAATCCTTTGCCATATCGAGCTTATCAAGCTCACACAGGGATTTTCCGATATTGCCCCCTGTTGCTTTTTCAAAGGTATAAGCCATACCTCCGCCCACAATAATAGTATCAACCTTCTCGAGCAGGTTGTTGATAACGCCGATCTTGTCAGAAACCTTTGCCCCGCCCAAAATAGCGACAAAAGGACGCTTTGGGTCAGATAGTGCTTTTCCCATAACAGCGATTTCCTTTTGAATCAGATAACCGCAGACGGCGGGAAGATAATCCGCAACTCCGGCGGTTGAAGCGTGCGCCCTGTGTGCCGTTCCGAAAGCGTCGTTTACATAGATCTCCGCAAGAGAGGCGAGCTCTTTTGAAAAATCGGGATCGTTTTTCTCCTCCTCCTTGTGGAATCTGACGTTTTCAAGAAGCAGTATTTCGCCGCTTTTAAGCGCCGCTGCTTTTGATTTTGCATCTTCGCCGATTACATCAGCTGCAAGCGTCACCTTTACACCGAGAAGCTCGGCAAGTCTTCCCGCTACCGGCTCAAGAGTATATTTCATATTGAATTCGCCCTTGGGTCTACCCATATGCGAACATAAAATAATCTTTGCTTTTTTTGAAAGCAGATGCTTTATAGTCGGCAACGCGCCGACGATTCTGTTGTCGTCTGTGATTTTGCCGTCCTCGAGCGGCACATTAAAATCACATCTAACCAGAACTTTCTTACCCGTAACATCGATATCCTCGATGCCTTTTTTGTTATACGTCATAAAAACATATCCCTTCCCGGCGTTTTACGCCGATTGCGGTTTTTCTCTGACCCGCTGTTGAGTATTATACAAAATTTCAAATTATTTTAGCATAAAGACATTTCAAAATCAATACTTTTTATATTATTTCCAAAACCGCCGTTACTTGAACTTTTCTTGTGAAAACTTTGTAAAGCCGGGTAATTTATCGGAAATAGGTCTGTCGATAACACCATTTTCCGCAATCGCTCCGATAATCAGATTTGTTGAAATATCCGCCACCGTGCTCATCGCGCTTCCGTACAGCGCCGCCATGTCAAAATGCTTTGTGTCCATAACCGTTTCGAGCAGAACAGTCGAGGTGTTGTTCTGAAAAAACAGATTTACATACTTGTCATACACCGCTTTTTTTATAGCTCCGCCCGAAGCGGCACAGAAGGCATTGAGCATAGTGATGCTTTTCTGCGGGTCGGAAACATTAGAGGGTATTGAAATCGCATATGCGTTCACATCGATAAAGGAACAGAATTTTTTCTGTTGAACGTTTAGCTTGGGAAGGGGAAGCAAGCCCCATTCCCTTTGGTATCTCGTGTTTTCCGAATTCGGTGTCGGTTCCATCGCCTCGGTCAATTCCGCAGAAAATTGCAGTGTTCCGATAAAAAAGGCGAGCCTGCCCTCTAAAAACGCTTTTTTTACATTTGTTCCGGCAAGGGGATAAAGACTTTTGCTTGTATATATACTCTCAAGATTATCAAGCTTTTCCTTCACTCCTGTAAGATCATCCGTCAGCTTAACCTCGTTTTTATAGGTGTCTTTAAACATCGGAATTCCGCCGCTCTCCCACATAGCCAGCGGCAGCTCCCTGTCGTTGTCATATGCACCGAATCCGAAAATATCTGTCGCAAGGTCCGGAGAGCCTTTATTCATCACTTTTTCGGCTATCGTTTCCGAATAAAAAAGAAACTTCTCCCATGTCCATTCTCCCGTAGCTGCAAGCATTGCGGGATCGGTAAGACCTCGATCTGTTATAAGCTTTTTATCATAAAAAACCACCCAGCTCTGCTCGTAATACTGTGTCGTGCTGTCGTAAAGCATATAAAGAGAATTGTTGGTTGTTATGCTTTTTGCGCTCTCTGTATCAATATACTCGGCGTTTATATCAAAATGCGGCGAGGATAATAGGTTTAATAAAAATCCCTGATCCGCAAGCGAGACGGTCGTGCTTCCGGGGAAGCAGAGCATATCGGCGAATTGCATTCCGGCTGTTTCTGCGTCTTTCATATATTCCGATATTTTACCCGCAGAAACGCTTTTTGTGTCAATGTTTATGCCGTATTTATTTATTATCAGTCTGTTCCTTTCGTAAACCGCCGTCTTTACAATGCTTTCGCTGTCCTCCTCGGAAGAAAACAGCGGCTTTCTATCCTCCGGAACGGCTATAATAAAGTCCGTCCCTTCATACGCGGGCGATTCCGGCAGTTCTGTAACCCGCTCCTCCTCGATGTTCTTTTCCGAAGTCTCCGCATTTGAAATCCCGGAAACATTCTCGCAGGAAACAAGCATGGTGAGCAGTATTGCACCGCAAAGTAAAGTAACTGTTATTTTTTTATAACTCATACGACCGACCTCCCGTCGCGGATGTTTCACGTGAAACAACAACACTAATGTTGTGATAAAATGTTTCACGTGAAACATTCAGTAATGCTGTCTTATGATGGTCATTTTAAACGCTTTATTGCAATTATTCAATAATAAAATGTAACAATTACCTTTTGCAGAGATTTCTTCTTGCGTTTTACTTGACGCGATGTTATAATTGCCTGATTAAATAAAAAAAGGTGATTTCCGAATGCCCTGTCCTGTTTGTACCGATACTGTCAAATATATATACGTTGCTTTCCTTACCACGCCGACAAAAATCGGTAAGGCTATACGGAAGTTTACAAAAAACAAATACAGCCATGTCGTTCTGTCATTTAACGAGGACCTCAGAACTATGTATTCCTTTGCCCGTTACAATGTTAACAGCCCGTTAGTCGCCGGATTTGTTGAGGAATCTGCGTTGAGGTATTATTATTTTAAGCAAAAGGATATCCCTGTAAAAATATGTAAAATCCCGCTTACTCCGCAAAAGCACACGGAAGTTCTCGATTATATCTCGTCTGTCAGGAATAATTCGGAACAATATGTATACAATTTATTCGCTCTCGCCGCCGCTTCGATACATAAAAAGGTACAGATAGAAAAATCCTACACCTGCCTTGAGTTCGTTTACAGCGTGCTTTACAGCTGCAAAATCGAAACAAGCATTGATATAAACAGCTATTATTCAATCGTCGATTTGGAAAATGCTCTTTCAAAGTATGTCGTATACGAGGGAAATTTCCTTACTCTGACGTCTTCTCTGAACTGGGGAAACGATTTGTTCTATTACAGAAAGAGCGTGAGAAAGGTAATAACCGGTTCGTTAAGACAATGTGGCACGCTGATAAAGCGTTCATTTATAAGTTGATTTGCCTGTATGACAAAAAACGGCAAAAAACCGGACGTATTGCTTGCGTTTTGCAATACGCCCTTTTTTCATTAATACGCTTTTGCCCAAACGACAAGATGTTTTGCCGGTTTTCCGCAGCATACGCATTTGCCGGCTGCTTTTTCTTCCTCCAAAATACAGCGTGAACCGACTCCGGTCTTTTCCTTAACCCCGTCCTCGCACTCCTCTTCACCGCACCACATCGCCTTTACGAAGCCGTCTCCGTTTTTACTGAGAGTTTCGATGATTTCATCGGTGTTGGTGCAGAAGTAGATCCGGTTCTCGCGATTTTTAAGAGCGTTCTGATACAATCCGCAATGAACCTCCTGAAGCTTTTTCGAGACCATTTCGGTGATGTTTACAAGAGGGACTGTCTCTTTTTGTCTATTGTGCCTGGTGACGATTACGCACTGACCTGCCTCTATGTCCTTTGGTCCTATCTCGATTCTGATCGGCACGCCTTTCATCTCATACTCCGAGAACTTCCAGCCGGCGGAATTATCGGAATCGTCAAGCTTTATTCTAAAGTTATTTTCAAGTGCCGCTTTGATCTCCCGGCACTTTTCGAGAACACCCTGCTTGTGCTGTGCTATCGGTATGATTACCGCCTGAATCGGAGCTACGGCAGGGGGAAGGACAAGCCCGTTGTCGTCACCGTGCGTCATTATAATCGCCCCTATAAGCCGTGTTGTTACTCCCCAGGTTGGTATACATAATGTCGAACGCTTTTGCGAACCCGTCGCCGAAATAATGACTTGTACCCGCCTGAAGGGCTTTTCCGTCGTGCATAAGCGCTTCTATCGCATAAGTTGCCTCCGCACCTGCGAATTTGTCGTTTTCCGTTTTTCTGCCCTTAATTACAGGCATTGCCAGGCTTTCGGTGCAGAAATCTGCATATAAATCAAGCATCCTCTTCGTTTCCTCAACGGCTTCCTCGGCAGTGGCGTGAATG
>ENA-UOOR01000641-UOOR01000641.1-fermentation-metagenome-genome-assembly--contig:-NODE-641-length-47869-cov-91.848475_pt1 | contig 47869 bp, 25 predicted proteins | sample MGYA00245780_ERZ724029 | MGnify/ENA primary metagenome ERZ724029 (study PRJEB28704, sample SAMN03018315) | fermentation metagenome | biome: anthropogenic terrestrial biome; feature: soil; material...
TAAAGGCAACACCGTTTGGTTATCAGGAAAAATTCAGTCCGACGAAAGCCAGCATATCCCGTACACGGGAAAAGACCAGTTAGGTGCTGGAGAACAATATCAATGGCGGGTTCGCATCTGGGACAACAACGACAAAAGCACGTCCTGGAGTGAAAAATCATTTTTTCGTATCGCTCCCGATAAAAAGCAGCTTAATGCCCTTTGGATAGGTGCTATAAAGAGAGAGGACTCCAATCTTCCGGGTGGAAGAAACTACCACAATGTACCTGATTCCTCCGAAAAAGGACAGCTATGGAGAGAGACGGATCCTCTGTCAAGGAGAAGCATCTATTTACGTAAGTCTTTTAAAGCTCAAAAACGGATCGAGGATGCAATTATCTACATCAGCGGATTGGGGCACTACGAACTCTCATTAAACGGAAAGAAAATCGGTAACGACCAGTACAATCCGCTGTGGAGTGATTATGACAAAACCGTCTATTACAACGCATACGACCTCACAGAGGGAGTAAAAAAGGGAGACAATACCGTGGGTGTGCTCCTCGGAAACGGATTCTACAACGAGCAAGGCGGACGATACAAGAAAATGCAGGTAAGCTTCGGCCCTCCTACCCTGTTCCTAAAAATATCCATTACCTACACAGACGGCACAAAAGAAGAGATCATATCCGATAAAAACTGGAAATATTCTCCCAGCCCCATTGTCTTTAACAGTATGTATGGTGGAGAAGATTACGATGCGCGTCTTGAACAACCGGGATGGGACACGCCTGGCTTTGATGATTCACAATGGCTTCCTGTTGTTGTGGATAATGCTCCTAATGGGGAGTTAAAACCGCAAACTTCAACCCCTGTAAGGGAAATGGAATATTTCTCCATTAAAGAGAGTATGAAAACAGGTGAATCGTATGTGTTGGATATGGGACAAAACCTCTCCGGATATCCGGCCTTTACCGTAAAGGGAAAACGGGGTGACAAAATTCGTCTGACCGTTGCCGAACGGATAAACGACGACGGCAGTATAAATCAAACACAGTCCGGCGGGCCCTATTACTACGAATATACACTAAAAGGAGAAAGCGAAGAGACCTGGCAACCCCGTTTTTCCTATTACGGGTTCCGGTATATCCAAGTTGATGGAGCCAAGTTATCGGAATCAGAAGACAACAGGGATATTCCGGTCATAAAAGCGATAAAATCCTGTTTTGTTTATAACTCAGCCGAACCGGCAGGTAGTTTTCATTCTTCCAACGAGATCTTCAATAACGCGCACAACCTGATTGTGAATGCCATTAAAAGCAATATGCAAGCCGTATTCACCGATTGCCCCCACAGGGAGAAACTCGGATGGCTGGAAGAATTGCACCTGAATGGACCCGGGTTATACTATAATTTCAACCTGGCCAGGTTTGCTCCTAAAATCATGCAGGACATTCGCGATGCACAGTTGTCGAACGGTTTGGTAACAAGTATTGCTCCCGAATACGTAGTTTTCAACGGTGGATTTCGGGACTCCCCCGAATGGGGAAGTGCCAGCGTTATTTTCCCGTTTATGTACTACGAGTTTTACGGAGACAACTCGCTTATAGTTGAATATTACGATGTTATGAAAAGGTATGTCGACTACCTAACCACAACAGCAAAAGACCACATCGTTTCGCACGGGTTGGGCGATTGGTGCGATTACCGGGAAGATCAGCCTTATGGCGTATCACACAATACCCCCATCTCATTATCCGCAACAACTCATTACTTCATGGTGATTGATTATTTGGTGCAAGCGGCCGAGATGCTTAGTAAAAAAGAAGACATAACATTCTATTCCAATCTCCGGGAGGAGGTAAGAACCGCTTTTAACAAGGAGTTCTTCAACGAAGACACCAAACAGTACGGAACCGGAAGCCAGGCATCCAATGCCATGCCTTTGTTTGCAGGATTGGTTAACCCCCAAGACAAACAATCGGTCCTCGACAACCTGGTCAAGGATATCGAAGAAAAAGGATACAGACTCTCCACCGGTGATGTGGGGAACCGATACTTGTTTCAGGCACTGGCAAGAAACGGATTGAATGAAGTGATGTACAAGATGCATAACCACAACGAAGTTCCAGGTTACGGCTTCCAGCTTCAGTTTGGAGCCACCACACTTACGGAGCTTTGGGATCCGAGAAAAGGCGCTTCGTGGAATCATTTTATGATGGGACAGATAGAAGAGTGGTTCTATAGGTCGTTGGCAGGTATTGATGTAGAAGAAAACGCATACACCGGATTCAAGAACTTCAAAATCGCGCCGCAGGTCGTAGGTGACTTAACGTATGTAAACGCCTCTTACAACACCTTATACGGGACCATCAAGGTGGACTGGAAGGTGGATAACGGCCAGTTCGAAATGGATATCGAGGTTCCCATTAATTGCGAAGCAAAAGTATATCTGCCTCAGGAAACCAATTACACCGCCGTGAAAAGCGGAAAATACAGTTTCAAAAAGAGATTGCAGTAAACAACTCATGAAACGACTGTTTTTAGTGCCTTTTACCGGCTTTCCTTCGCAATTTTTCTTAGCTTTGCCCAGGGAAAGTCTGGTATAGGGACCTAAACGCTGGATTCATGGAATGAAAACAGAAAAATAGATAACTGAGATTTACAATAAAAATTTATTCTCATGAAGTATTACCTGTTGCTGATCTTGTTTTTCAGCAGCTTTCATTTATTTCCCCAAAAAAAAGTAAAATCGGCTGTTCAGGACAAACTTTCACCTGCAACAACGGCAAATATTGAAGGCCATATTGGAGAAAAGCTTGATGCTTCTTTCAACAACCGGGTATTGGCACAGGATGCTCACCGGTTGATCCGTCCGTTCACAATCCACGATGAGCACAGCTGCTGGCAGAGCGAATTCTGGGGAAAATGGTTCACTTCAGCCATACTGGCTTATTCCTACCGCCCTGACCAGCAACTTATCAATAAGCTTAAAAATGCAGCGTACGAACTGATGGCAACACAGACTCCCGAAGGCTACATTGGCAATTATGCCTCCGAAAGCCGGTTGAAAGCGTGGGATATCTGGGGAAGAAAATACGTTATGCTGGGTTTAATTGCTTATTACGATGTATCAAAAGACAGAAAGGCATTGGAAGCGGCTGCAAAAGAAGCAGATTTTCTTATCCAGGAATTAGCGGATAAAAATGCCCTGATTGTAAAAATGGGTAACCACAGAGGTATGGCTGCCTCTTCTGTCCTGGAACCGGTTTGTCAGCTCTACATGCGAACCGGGAATGAAAGGTATCTGGATTTTGCGGAAGAAATTGTTCGTCAATGGGAAACGCCAGAAGGGCCTCAGCTTATTTCCAAAGCATCGGTTCCTGTGGGTCAACGATTTGCAAAACCGGCTGAAAATTGGTACGGATGGGAACAGGGACAAAAAGCATATGAAATGATGTCGTGCTACGAAGGGTTGCTTGAGCTCTACCGGATTACAGGAAAAGAATCTTACAAAAAAGCTGCAGAGCAAACCTGGCAAAGCATTACGGATACCGAAATAAATATTGCAGGTTCGGGTGCGGCAATGGAAGCCTGGTTCTCCGGAAAAAAAATCCAGCACGTCCCCATAGCGCATTATCAGGAGACGTGCGTGACCGTTACGTGGATAAAATTCAATCAACAATTACTCAGGCTGACCGGCGAGTCAAAGTATGCCGACGCCATTGAATGGGCATATTACAATGCTTTGTTGGGAGCAATGAGACCCGATGGGTCTGACTGGGCAAAATATACACCGCTTTCCGGCCAAAGGCTACCCGGATCGGAGCAATGTGGAATGGGATTGAACTGCTGCAATGCCAGCGGGCCTCGCGGATTATTCACTATTCCCTTAACAGCAGTTATGTCGAGCAACGAAGGCCTGAATATAAATTTCTACATGGAAGGTTCTTATCAAACAACTTCACCCCAAAAAAATGTAATTACCGTAAAACAACATACGGATTATCCTGTTTCGGGAAATGTGAATATATCGCTTGAAATGAAAACGGCTGAAAACATGACGTTGGCCTTAAGGATTCCCTCTTGGAGTGATGAGTCAACCGTTTTAATCAACGACCAGCCGGTTGAAAAGGTGACTCGGGGCGATTACCTGAAAATCAGCCGTACCTGGAAAGAGGGTGATAAGATTCAAATCAGATTGGATATGAAAGGGGAACTCCATTATACGGGTCAAAGCCCGGTAAACGTTGCTATCACACGCGGACCTGTTGTCTTAACGCGAGACGAAAGGTTGGCCGGCCCTAAACTCGAAGCCGTAATCGCTCCAATAAAAGACAAGAACGGATTTATCCACTTAACTCCCCAAAAAAACCATAATTCCGATGCTTGGATGGTTTTTTCCGCTAAGTTCCTGCCCGAAGCTTATACCGAATACAACGCAGAACCCGTTGAAGTAAATTTATGCGACTATGCTTCTGCTGGCAATACAATGGGCACCTACCCCTTTTTTAAAGTCTGGATGCCGCAGTTAGTGGATCCGAGAAAAACGGAATAAACATTTAATTATTTAAAAATGAAAATCAAGAGTTTACTGTTTTCAATAATTTTGCTTGGAGCAAGCACTCTGTTTTCTCAAAACAATATTTTGAAAAACGCTTTTGAGAACAGATTACAAAAGGATGATATGACTCAAAGTTACGTCACTCCCGCCAAACTAGTCTGGTCTTCCGATCAAACGGGAGAGCATGTAAAAAACCCGGAGGTTCTTTTGAAAGAATTTGACGGTCAGCTATCCACAAGCGGTGCCGGAATGTGCGTCATGCGTTCCGATACAGATAAACAGGCATCGGTTTTACTGGATTTTGGGACGGAACTCTATGGCGGTCTCCAGCTAGCAGCCGGAATCAGGGGAAACAAAAAACCGCTAAAGGTAAGGGTAAGGCTGGGAGAATCGGTCTCGGAAGCGATGAGTAACAGCATTGACAACTCTGTTCCCGGAATGAATTCTGCCACTAACGATCATTCATTAAGGGATTTTATCATCGAGTTGCCATGGCTGGGAAGTGTTGAAGTGGGAAATTCAGGATTCAGGTTCGTACGAATTGATCTGTTGGATTTGAACGAAGATCTTCCGTTAAAGGCGGTCAGGGCCATCTTCCGGTACCGGGACATTCCTTATACCGGATCCTTCAGGTGCGACAACGAAAGGCTAAACAGAATATGGGAAACCGGTGCATATACTGTCCATTTGAACATGCAGGAGTACCTCTGGGACGGGATTAAACGCGACCGGCTTGTTTGGGTCGGCGACATGCATCCGGAGGTGATGACAATAAACACGGTATTCGGGAAAAATGAAGTGGTCAGGAAAAGCCTCGATTTTGCCCGAGACACAACTCCTTTACCCGGATGGATGAACACCATCTCCTCCTATTCTTTATGGTGGATTATTATTCACCGGGACTTATACCTGCATCAGGGAGATTTAGCATACCTGAAAGAACAGCAAACATACTTGAACGCCCTTATTCAACAAATTGTTGCCCGGGTATCAAACGGAAAGGAAGAGCTCGACGGTGGACGCTTTTTAGACTGGCCCACGTCAGAGAAAAAGGATGTTATTCATTCCGGGTTGCAAGCCCTGACGATCATGAGCCTGAAAGCGGGAGAAGATATTGCTGGCTGGTTAAAGGATGAGGCGCTAAAAAAGATGTGCCTATCCAGCTTATCCTCCATGCAGAAATACATCCCTTCACACCGGGACAGCAAACAGGCAGCCGCCCTGCTGTCCATAGCCAACGTTCTCCCTTCCGCTTCTGCATCAAAAGTGATATTGAAGGACGGGGCAACCGATTTTGCCACTTTCTACGGATATTACATGCTGGAAGCATTGGCTAAAGACGGAAAATACGAAGAAGCCATGGACATCATCTCGGACTATTGGGGTGCTATGCTGGACCTGGGAGCTACTACTTTTTGGGAGAATTTCATCTATGAAGAAAGAAAAAATGCAGGCCGGATTGATGAATTGGTTCCCGAATCAAAATACGACATACACGCAGATGGCGGCGACTACTGTTACGTAGGGCTGAGGGGAAGCCTGTGCCACGGTTGGGCTTCAGGACCCACTACCTGGTTGACGGAACACGTTTTAGGCATTAAGGTTGTAGAACCCGGCGCCAAAACAATCCGGATAAAACCCAACCTGGGGAACCTGAAATTTGCCGAAGGCAACTACCCTACCCCATACGGAAAGGTTTATGTTAAACATGTAAAGCAGGCTGACGGAAAGATAAATACCACCGTTCATGCACCGAAAGAAATAAACGTTATCAAGTAGATTTATATTTAAGCAAAACATCATGGTAAAGATTTTATGTGGCCTCTCTCTCTTTCTATTACTTTTCACTTCGTGTAAACAGAATAATACCGAGACCATTCTCCAACAATCAAAATCCCTGGAATCCGGTTTTATTTCCCCACCCGACACGGTTCAAACCAGTGTTTACTGGTACTGGATCTCCGATAACATCTCCAGGGAAGGGGTTATTAAAGACCTCCATGCCATGAAAGAAGTGGGGATAAACAGGGCTTTTATTGGCAACATCGGACTCAATGACCTCCCTTCTGGAAACGTTAAAATGTTTACTGAAGAATGGTGGGAAATTATGCATTTGGCTTTAAAGACAGCCTCTGACTTAGGTATCGAAATAGGGATATTCAACTCCCCCGGGTGGAGCCAGTCGGGTGGGCCGTGGATAAAACCCGAAGAATCCATGCGGTATCTTACATCTTCCCAGTTAACGGTGGAAGGGCCAAAAAAATTATCGCAAAAAATTGATCCGCCTGCCGATTTTTTTCAGGATGTTAAAGTATTGGCATACCGGATGCCCGGTAACGTTCAACCGGATGTAAACGACAAGAACGCGACGATAAGCTCAGTTCCTTCCCACCAACAGTTGTCGAGGATTGTTGACAAAAACGGAGCTACTTCCCTATCAATTTCTCCGGCAAGTGAATTTACTATTACGTTTGATACCGGGCAGCCTTTTACGGCAAGAAGCGTAACCGTTACATTGGCCGAAACACCGGCTTCCGTAGAAGCGGTCTTTCAGGCTAAGGACGACAGGGGGGAATACAGGATTGTTTCGGAATTCAGTGTCAACCGATCGAACATAAGCCTGAACGTGGGCTTCAAACCTTTCGCCCCAGTCGTGATTTCCATTCCGGCTACAACATCACAAAGCTTTAAACTGGTGCTTAAAAACATACGCAAGCCTTTGAACCTGGCCGAGGTGGAAATCAGCGGCCTGCCTAAGGTGGAAAGATACAGCGAAAAGACGTTGGCCAAGATGCACCCTACCCCTCTGCCTTATTGGGATGCTTATCTTTGGCGGGAACAACCCGAAGCGGATGACAGAAGCCTGGCAGTTCAAACAGACCAGGTAATCGATATTTCGGAATCTCTTTCTACAGATGGAACCCTAAACTGGGAGGTACCTGAAGGAAACTGGAGGATACTGCGGATGGGGATGACGACAACCCGTGTGACAAACAGCCCGGCTTCTCCTGAAGCGACCGGCCTGGAGGTGGACAAAATGAGCAAAAAGTGGGTAGCTGAACATTTCGACAGGTTTATAGGAGAAATCATAAGAAGGGTACCCGAACAGGACAGGAAAACATTCAAAGTAGTAGTACAAGATAGTTACGAAACAGGAGGACAAAACTTTACCGATGGATTCCTCGATGAGTTCAGGGAGAGATACGGGTACAACCCTGTACCTTTCCTACCCGTATTCGAAGGAGTGGTAGTAAACAGCCAACTCGAATCGGACAGGTTCCTGTGGGATATCAGGAGGATGATTGCAGACAAAGTGGCGTACGATTATGTGGGCGGATTAAGGGATGTCAGCCACAAGCACGGACTAAGAACATGGCTCGAGAACTACGGACACTGGGGATTTCCCGGGGAATTTCTGATGTATGGAGGACAATCCGATGAGATCGGCGGTGAGTTCTGGAGCGAGGGAGAGTTGGGAGATATCGAAAACAGAGCCGCAACCTCGGCCGGACACATTTACGGAAAAAACAAAATATCAGCCGAATCAAACACCTCGGGTGGGCCGGCTTATTCGCGTTATCCCGCCAAAATGAAACAACGGAACGACCGTTTCTTCGCCGAAGGGATCAACAGCACTCTGCTTCACGTCTATATCATGCAGCCCTATGAAGATAGGAATCCGGGTGTGAATGCCTGGTTCGGAAACGAATTCGACCGGAAAAATACATGGTTCTCTCAACTGGACGTGTATATACAATACCTGAAAAGAGTAAATTTCATGCTCCAGCAGGGTCTGAACGTTGCTGACGTAGCGTATTTTATTGGAGAAGATGCTCCTAAAATGACAGGGACCACCGATCCACCACTGCCCGTCGGATACCAGTTCGATTACATCAATGCCGAGGTAATTCTAAGGGACATAGAAGTAAAGGATGGCAAACTCACCTTACCGCACGGCACACAGTATAAAGTGCTGGTGTTGCCAAAACTCGAAACAATGAGGCCCGAGCTTCTCAAAAAAATTAAACAACTGGTACAGGATGGAGCCGTAGTTCACGGCCCCGCCCCTTCCCGCTCACCCAGCCTTCAGAATCAGCCGGAGGCTGACCGGGAAGTGATGAGAACGGCTGCCGAGCTGTGGGCCGAAGTGGACGGGATAAAGGTGAAAGAAAGAACCTACGGAAAAGGACGGATCATGGATGGATTAACGTTGGAGGAGGTCTTTCGCAGCATCAACCAGATCCCCGACTGCAGACTGCCTGAGGATAATTCCATCCACTACGGACACAGGACAATGAAGGGAATAGACATCTATTTCCTTAGCAACCAGACCGATAAAGAAACAGTGATCCAGCCTGAATTCAGGGTTACCGGTAAACAACCAGAACTGTGGGAAACGAACAACGGTAACATCAGGCCTCTTCCTGCATTCAAAGCCAAAACAGAATCTACGGTTGTACCTCTGAAACTAGCTCCATACGAGAGTGTATTTATTGTATTTAGGAACAAAGCAGGAAAAAATGTAATGAACAATCTTGAAGAGAACTATCCGACACCGGAAATCATTGCTGATCTGAAAGGACCCTGGCGTGTCACCTTTGATCCCGCTTTCAGAGGGCCTGCCAGCCCACTAGTGTTTGATACTCTATACGACTGGACTACCTCCCGGAATGATTCTATAAAATACTATTCCGGAACAGCCACTTATTCTATTACATTCAAAGCTCCTGATAACAAAGGGAATAAGACCATTGAGTTAGACTTAGGTAGCCTGACCGCCATGGCCAAAGTGAAAATCAACGGTAATTATGCAGGGGGAGTATGGTCCTATCCCTACAAGCTGGATATCACCCAAGGGGTGAAACCGGGACAAAACGAACTGGAGATAGAAGTGGTAAACAACTGGATGAACCGACTGATAGGTGACCAGCTACTTCCTGACCATAAGAGAGAAACATGGAGTTTTGTCAATCCTTACAATACAAAAAGTAAGTTACAGCCATCAGGTCTTTTTGGACCGGTAACAATTGAAACCGTTGAATATCATAATTAATATCACACACATGAAAATAGATAATTTGCAGATAATCAGGATATTATCTGGTTTTTTAACATTGATATTCGCATCACTGATTAATATCTTCGCACAAAATACCAACCCTGAGAACACTGCATTCCAAATCAATCAACACAATACCAAACTATCAGACGAATTGGTTGATTTGTTCATTTCCCCACCTGCGAATGCAAAGCCAAGAGTCATGTGGATGTGGATGGGTACAAGCATCAGCAAAGAAGGTATCACTCGCGACTTGGAAACATTACATGAGGCTGGCTTTGGCGGGACAACCATGTTTAGTTTAACTGATGTAAATACGGTTTTCGCATATGATTTCGAAAACTCCTTTCAGAAAAACATCGTTGCATGGACCGAACCGTGGTGGGAACTTGTCCGGTTCGCGGCCGAAGAATCAAAGAGACTGGGGATGGACTTTGGAATGAATAATTGCCCGGGCTATGAGACAAGTGGAGGAAAATGGATTCCTGTTGAATATTCCATGCAGCAGATATGTTATTCGGAAACTGCAGCAGAGGGAGGAAAGCCCATCTCATTGTACATCCCCAAACCCACGGTTGACCCGAGAGCGGTTATGCTTGGTCCGGTACACAACCCGGAAACCGGAAAATTGGAAAAGCCCGTTATCCCGGAACGTAACACCTATTTCAAAGATATTGCTCTTTTAGCCATTCCTGACGATAATAAACCTGTTAGCCCGGATCAAATCATTGATCTGACAGACAAAATGAATGCCAACAATACGGTTGATTGCATGTTACCGGAAGGGAAATGGACAATATATCGATTTGGACACACTACCATGGGGGCATTAATTTATCCAGCTCAATGGAAAGCAGCTGGATTTGAATGCGATAAAATGAATCCAGATGCTGTTTCTTTTCATCTGGATCACATTATCAGTGAATCTAAGAAACATCTAAAAGATCTTGTTGGTAATACCTTCTCGCATTTTCACTTCGACAGCTATGAAGCAGGAAACGCCAACTGGACACCCCGTATGAAAGAAGAATTTTATGCCAGAAGGGGATACGATCTCACGCCTTATCTATTGACTTTTGCTGACAAAATTTTTGTAGACAGTATCAAGACTAGACAATTCAAGCAAGATTTTAATGCCACAGTGAGAGACCTTCATGCAGATGTCTATTTCTCTATCATTCAGAAAAAATTACACGAAGCCAATCTCATCTTCTCGAGTGAACCGTATGGAGGTCCCTGGAAAGAAGAAGATGTTTTGCCGAAGGTAGATCGTGTTATGACAGAATTTTGGACAACGAATAACCGATATACTCCCTACAAGGTTAAACCCACTATCGAAGCTGCCAGGAAGAGCGGACAAAATCTTATAGAAGCAGAAGCTTTTTCAGGCCAGCCATCCATGAGTATGTGGTCAGAGACACCTCACGGGCTCAAAGCAATTGGCGATGAGGCTTTTTGTGAGGGTATCAATCGATTCGTTCTTCACCGTTTTACGCAGCAACCCTATGCGGAGAAATACAAGCCCGGTGTCTCTATGGGACAATGGGGTACACATTTTGACCATACTCAAACATGGTGGGAACACGGTAAAGCAATGTTTAAATATTGGCACCGCTGTCAGGCCATGTTACTCTACGGAAAGAACGTTGATGACCCCAATGCTTTTAAAGTAGTCACAAATGAAAGCAATATATCACTGAAGTCAATCCAACGGAGCCACCAAACAATCCACTTCTTTTTTGTTGCCAATGTTTCACGGGAACAGGGAAATGTCATATGTTCGTTTCCTTATGCCGGTAATAAACCAGAACTATGGGATCCTGTCACAACCACTATTCGTGATTTACCAGCGTACACAATTGAAGATGGAAGAATTCATATACCCCTCAATTTTTCACCATCACAGAGTTTTTTCATTGTATTCAGGACACCCCTGTCTCATAAATCTTCAACCCTTTCCCTTAAAAATTTCCCGAATCATAAGGTTGTGAAAGACATCTCACGTGATTGGTCGGTAACCTTTGACCATAGATGGGGTGGTCCGGAGAGACCAGTCCTCTTTTCAAGATTGGAAGATTGGACAGAAAATACTGATAAGAGGATTAAATATTATAGCGGTACAGCTACATACCACAAGTTATTCGATTGTGAAGAAACGCTTTTGGGAAAAGATATTTTCGTCGATTTAGGTCATGTCAAACACATTGCCCGTGTTCGTGTTAACGGCACAGATTTGGGAGTAGTCTGGTGTGATCCATGGATGACAAAAATCCCTGCAGAAATATTAAAAAGGAACAATAACGAAATACTAATTGAAATTACGAATGTGTGGGCAAACCGGTTAATTGGAGATGAACAGGAACCTGAAGATATGGAATGGGGTATGGCTGACTTTGGTTACGGCAAGTTTCGTTACATGAAAAAGTTTCCGGATTGGTTTTTGAACAACCAACCAAGACCTTCAAAAGGAAGATATTGTTTCACAACTTATAATTATTTCACAAGAGAATCCCCATTAATACCATCAGGCCTGATTGGTCCGGTCCGTTTACTTTTAATTGATGCTTCTACAACTGTTCCATTAAGTTAATTTAATGATAGTATAAGGAAATGAGAACATTTAAATTTTCACTTAATCTCTTCCTGTTTTTGGTTGCTCTTCTTATCTCTTCGTGCACAAGCAACAACAGGAAAAACAACGGTCAGGAATCAGAATATATTCTGGCAGCCTTTTACTGGCCGGCATACCATTACGAACCGCGCGCTGAATTTCTGTTCCCCGATAAAAAAGGGGAATGGGAGATCATTTATAATGCTGTACCTAAAGAAGAAGGCCATCAACAACCGAAAGTCCCTTTATGGGGATACCTGGACGAGGCAGATCCGGAGGATATGGGCAAAAAGATTGATGCCGCACTCGATTACGGAGTGAATACTTTTATTTTCGATTGGTACTGGTACGAGAATAAACCTTTCCTGGAGGATGCCGTAAACAATGGATTTTTAAAAGCGAACAACAATCGGATGAACTTCTACTTAATGTGGGCCAATCACGATGCAACAACATATTGGGACGTAGATAATCCCAATATAGATTCAGTTATCTGGGATGGAGAAGTGAACAGGGAACAATTTAACATTGTGGTGGACCGGGTCATTTCCCGCTATTTTAAAGAACCTTCCTATTTAAAGATAAACGATGAACCTGTCTTCTGCATTTACGAGTTAAATACACTCATCCATGGTTTAGGAGGGGCTGAAAAAACCAAAGAGGCGTTGGATTATTTCACCCGGAAAACGAAAGAGGCCGGATTTTCAGGACTGCATTTGCAAGCTGTTTTATGGGGAGCATTACCCTCAACCCTTGTGGGGGTACCCGGAGACAGTATAGAGAGTCAGAACAAAGTACTGGAATTTTTCGGATTCAAAAGCTTAACAAACTATTGTTGGGCTCACCTGCAAAATCCTGACGGAGATTACGAAGTGTGGGGAGATGCATCCACCGGTATGTGGGATAAATTCAACAACGACTTTTCCATGACCTATTTCCCAAATGTAACAATCAGCTGGGACGCCAATCCTCGTTTTCTTTTTAAAGCAGGATACATAGATAACTCCACACCTCAAAAGTTTGAGAAGTATCTGATTAAAGCAAAAAAGTTTGTCGACAACAACTCCATCGAACCCAAAATAATTACCTTAAACGCATGGAACGAATGGTCGGAAGGGAGTTACCTGGAACCGGACACTGTTTGGGAATACGGATATCTGGAAGCTGTAAAACATGTTTTCCCCGGAAATAATAACCAATGACCTAAAAGAAAGAATGAGACCTATTTTAATCGTTTGTATTTTAACTATTAGCTTGTTCAGTACCTATGCTCAGGAAGATTTCTATAAAGCGTACCGACAAGAATGGCTCCAAAAGGCTGAAGACAACAAACCCCAGCTAGTGATTACTGAAAAGAAACCCGTCCGGGTAATCAACATTGTCCGCGATGAAAATTCTTTTCAACACTGGAAAATTGTTCCTCATTCAGCTATCGATTCATTTTACTCCACCACATTCAAAAAAAATCAATCGACGATCCTCGATTTCAAGGAACATATAACCGGTTATTTTACGTTTTCTATTCGCCCTACCAACATAACCCCGGATGCTCCATTGCGGTTAAAATTCACATTCGGTGAAGTGCCATCGGAACTGGCAGTATCCTTTGAGCCATACACGGGTAGTTTAAGTAGAGCCTGGCTTCAGGATGAAACCGTCACAGTTACTGCCTTGCCACAAACGATAACCATACCCCGGCGCCTCTCTTTCAGGTATGTTAAAATTGAACTGATCGCGTCACCTTCGTATGATTTTTATGTATCGGATATAAAATGTAACGCCGGTACTTCAGTAACCTCTGTACCACAAGAACTGGCTCCCTCTACTGAAGAAATAATAAAAAAAATCGATCAGACAGGGTTAGCCACTCTAAAAGAATGTATGCAAACGGTTTACGAGGACGGGCCCAAAAGAGACCAACGGTTATGGATAGGCGACCTGTATTTACAGGCGATGACCAATAATTATTCTTTCGGGCAACATGACCTGACAAAGCGTTGTCTGTATTTGTTAGCAGGCCTGAGCCACCGGAATGGCTACCTGCATCCCTGCATCTATGAAACACCGGAACCCCGTGGTGATGAACGGCTGTTCCTATTGGAATACGCCCTTCTCTTTAATGCAACCCTTAAAGATTACCTTCTGGCAACCAACGACAAACAAACTGCTTTGGATTTATGGCCAGTAGCCAAAAAACAATTGGACATCATCTATCAATATGTAGACAAGGATGGATTGATGGATTTTGCCAGAGCAAACAGGGAATGGTGGATCTTTATTGACTGGCGTGAAGGATTACACAAAGAAGTGCCTTTACAGGGAGTGTCCATTTTTGCTTTACAAGAAACGTATAAGCTGGCACAACTGATCGGAAAGGAAGATGAAGTAAAAAATGTTCCTCCGTTGATAAAAAAAATGAAAAGCACGGCACGTAAAAAATTTTACGATAAGAAAACCGGTTTTTTTGCCGACACAATCAACCATCAGGTTTCTTATGCGTCGCAGTTATGGATGATTTTAAGCGGTGTAGCAACTACAAAAGAAGCGCAAACTGCACTATTGAATCTCTCCCATGCCCGCGATGTAAGTTATCCGGGAACTCCCTATCTTTATCACTATTACATTCAATCGCTTATAAATAGCGGGTTACACAGTCTTGCAAAACAAGAATTAAAAAAATATTGGGGCGGGATGCTAGAGAAGGGAGCTGATACCTTTTGGGAGGCCTATGATCCTAATGACGATTTTCTTTCCCCTTACAATTTTTTTCCGGTGAATAGCTATTGTCATGCCTGGAGCTGTACTCCGGTCTATTTCATCAGAAAATATCCGGAAATATTTCAGCTAAAATAAATCTACACACCAACAATAATTTTATGGAGAAAAAAGAAAAAACGAAATTATCCGTCACAGGCAATCACTGCGTAATTAGTTATTTTTACGTCATCATGCTCGTCCTGTTGCTGGGAAGCTGTGTCGCAAACAACACTAAAGGAGAGGAATCGGCTGAGCTGATGAGCAAAGCTGTCCCGGTATGGGCAGAAGGCCGCGAAAAAGAGATGAACCTCACCCTGGGATTCCGGGGTACCTTCAACGCAGACCCACACTCAGAGGCCATCCTGCGAGTTGCGGCTTCTACTGTTTACAGGCTCTTCCTCAACGGTGAGTTTGTGGGATCGGGACCGGCCCGTGCCGGGCACGGTTATTTCCGGGTGGACCGGTATGACCTCTCGGAACGCCTGAAAGCGGGAGAAAATATCGTGGCGATCGAGGTAGCCGGGTACAACGTAAACACGTATTACACCACCGACCAGCCCTCCTTTCTACAGGCAGAGGCAACGGTGGATGGCAAGGTGGTGCTGCATACCGGTGAAAACGGCCGTTTTGAGGCTACCGAAATAAGGGAACGCCTGCAGAAAGTAGAGCGCTATAGTTTCCAGCGTCCTTTTACCGAATATTACCGGTTGGAGGAGGGATACGACCAATGGCGTTCGGACAAGACCCGGACCCTGGAAACGGTCAAACTCGTTCCGATGCCCTTAGTAAACCTCTTACCGCGGGGAGTGGACCAACCTGCCTACACTCTGCTGAAACCGGTACAACTCTACTCCAGGGGCACTTTTGCCAGCAAGATACCGGGGCAATACTACAAAGACCGTTCGCTGGTAAATATCAGCGAACAATTCAAGGGCTATCCTGAAACAGAGTTGGAGGCCGTACCGTCACAGCACATACAGGAGTTGCAGACGGTGACGAAAGAATCGTTGAACACACCTTATGTTGGTTCAACCACGATCGATCTGAAAACGAATGAGTTCTCCATCCTCGACTTCGGCATTAATCAGACCGGATTCATCGGAGCCGTAATTCGTTGTACGGAACCCACCGAGGTGTGGTTTCATTTCGATGAGATGCTGACAGACGATGATGTGATCAGCAAGAAACGGATGGCCGACGTCAACAACCAAGTAGTCTACGAACTTCAGCCGGGAGAATACCGCATCGAGTCGTTCGAACCCTACACCTTTAAATTTCTAAAGATACTGGTTACACAAGGTGACTGTCGGGTAGAAAAAATCTTCCTCAGGGAGTTTGCAGCACCCGAACATCCGGATGCTGCCTTCTCCAGCAGCAACGAAAAATTAAACCGGATCTATGATGCGGCCAAACAGACATACCGGCAAAACGCCCTGGATGTTTTTATGGATTGTCCCTCGCGGGAGCGTGCCGGCTGGCTGTGTGACAGTTACTTTACCGCAATCATGGAGAAAGAATTCACCGGGTATTCAAAAGTAGCCCATAATTTTTACGAGAACTATGCATTGCCGGAGAAATTTGAGTTCCTTCCGGAAGGCATGATCCCGATGTGTTATCCCGCCGATCACAACGACGGCGTATTTATCCCCAACTGGTCACTCTGGTTTATCGTTCAGATTGATGATTATGCCAAACGCGGCGGCGACAGGCAACTGGTCGCTGACCTGAAAACACGGATTACCGATCTGCTGGCATATTTCGAAAAGTTCGAAAACGAAGACGGACTGCTGGAAAAACTGGAAAGCTGGATCTTTGTGGAATGGTCCAAAGCCAACAGCCTCGTACAGGATGTGAACTATCCCACGAACATGCTCTACAGCGCTGCACTCCAAAGTGCGGCGCGTCTCTACGACAATGAAGCGTGGCAAATGAAAGCGGACCATATCCGCAGTCAGATACAGAAACAATCCTTCAATGGCGAGTTTTTTGTGGACAATGCAGTAAGAAAAGACGGGGTTTTACGGGTAACCGACCAGATTACCGAAGTTTGCCAGTACTACGCTTTCTTTTTCAACATCGCAACCCCGGAGAGTTATCCTGCCTTGTGGAAAAAACTGACCGATGAATTCGGGCCGCACCGCAACACCGCCATCACCTATCCCCAGGTGGCCGTTGCCAATGCATTTATCGGCAATTATCTCCGGATGGATATCCTTTCCCGGTACGGACTCCAGTCCCAACTCATCTCCGAAATCGAGGAGTACTTCTTCTATATGGCCGAACGTACCGGAACCCTTTGGGAGAATGTACACAGCCAGGCCAGCTGCAACCACGGATTTGCCTCCTACATCGGCCATGTGCTTTACCGTGACGTACTGGGCATCAGTAACATTGACTATGAGAACAAGAAAATCGTTCTTCGCTTCACCGATCTCGACCTGGAACAATGCAGCGGTTCCATTCCTGTAGAAGATGAGGTAATCCGGCTCGAATGGAAAAAAGTGGATAACCAAATACAATATCGGTTGGATGTACCCGCAGGTTATGAAGTAACGATAGAGAACCGGAGCAAAAACCAGCTTGTCGACCTGGATAAAATCAGCACTTACCGACAAGGATAGGTTCAATCTGAAAAATAATTTTAATCATATGAGAACAAGAAACTTACTTTTAATAGTTATTTTTTTATCAGCCAGTTTTTCAATATTTTCCCAGAAGCAAGGTGCTTTATATCCTATGGAATTAACCACAGAATACCTTGTCGACCCCACAGGATTGGATGTCCGACAACCACGGTTTAGCTGGAAGTTGGCTACTGCAAACCCGCAAGTTTTCGGCCAGGCGCAGACAGCGTACCGCATTTTGGTTAGCTCGACGAAACGGGATCTCGATAAAAACAAGGGCAATATTTGGGATACGGGATGGATCTCTTCAGATAACATGCAGCTTGTTGATTATAAAGGAAAAGAGCTAGAATCTGATCGGAGTTACTTTTGGAAAGTTGCAGTAAAAGACGAAAAGGGTAACCCATCTGCATTCAGTAAATCAGCGTCTTTCACCACCGGGCTGTTCGATGATGCTGAATGGACAGCAAAATGGATCGGCACCACGGAAATCTATGACCCTTCGGCAGGACCCAACAAAATTTCTGATCCGTGGTTCAGAAAATCTTTCGATTTAAAACAAAAACCCTCCAGGGCAACCCTATTTGTAGCATCGGTAGGTTATCACGAAGTGTATGTGAACGGCCAAAAAATAGACGATCACGTGTTGGCACCGGCTGTGACCGACCACACACAGCGCGCCCGATACATTGCCTACGACATCGCTCCGCAGTTAAAACAAGGGAAAAATGTCATCGCGTTGTGGCTGGGAGCATCCTGGGCAATCTACGCACCCTATGCCACTCCCGATAAACCCCGGACACCCATTGTGACAGCCCAAACCGATATTTTCGGAAAGAACGACCAAAAACTGGTGAGGATCATCACCGACGAGTCGTGGAAAACACATCCCAGTCCCAATAAACTCATCGGGAACTGGGGGTTTGGCGTTGGCGGATACGGTGGTGAAATTTGGGATGCCAACAAAGAAATCGACAACTGGAACCTGGCGACCTATAATGATCAGGTATGGAACAGGGCAACGGTTTATACACCGGCACTAAAACTGTCCGCTCAACGCGTGGAAACAAATACCCTGTTCGACGAAATTCAACCCGTAGAGATCGTAAGCCGCCCCGATGGGACATTCCGGGTAGACATGGGGGTAAATTTTGCGGGATGGACGCAGATCAACGTTGACGGAAACCCCGGCGACACGGTTCGTTTCCAATTTTCTGAACGCCAGCAGGACGATATGACCTTTGGGTTATACAACTTATACGTCATCGGCCCTTCCGGGAAAGGCACATTCAAAAACCGGTTTAATTACAGTTCCGGTAGATGGATCACCCTTAAAGGCCTGAAATCAGCCCCGAAGAAGGAAGACATAAAAGGTTGGATGGTTCGTACCAACTTCGCGGATGCTACCTCGTTTGAATGTTCCGATCCGTTGCAAAACTGGATTTACAATACCGTAAACTGGACATTCGAGAATCTGTCTCTCGGCGGGTACGTTGTTGACTGCCCGCAACGTGAACGGTTCGGCTACGGTGGTGACGCCCACGCCACATCCGAAACCGGAATGCTGAATTATCAGCTGGGCGCGTTCTACAACAAATGGCTCGAAGATTGGCGGGATGTACAAGGGACCGAACCGATGGTCGGAAACATGAACGATCCAGACTGGGCGCGCAAGAAGGAAGGCAGCGGCAGAAGACTCGGCGGGGGTATATTGCCCCAGACGGCACCCACCTATCACGGCGGCGGCGGCCCTGCTTGGGGCGGAATTGTGGTTACCCTACCCTGGTTCATGTACCAATACCAGGGTGATGTGCGGGTACTTGAGGAAAATTTCGAGATGATAAAAGGCTGGCTCGCTTTTCTGGACACCCATGTGGAAAATAATCTACTCAAACGATACGGCGGCCGGTGGGATTTTTTGGGCGACTGGCTTTGGCCCGGTGCAACCACACAAGGGATGAACAACTATTCCGACGAAAACCTGTTTTTCAACAACTGTTACTGGATTTACAACTTAAAGACAGGTGCAAAGATAGCCGAAGCAATCGGAAAAACGGCCGAAGCGCAAAAATGGAAACACCAGGCTGAGGTATCGGGCAAAGCCCTTCACGACAAATACTTTCACGCCGATGACCACAATTATTCCGATAAAACCATGCGAAGCCTCTCTGCAGCGTTATACGGAGACATAATGCCGGTGAAACTCCGTCCGTTGGTAATGAAACGGCTCGAAAAAGAAATCCTCGTCAACCGCAACGGCCACATCGATGTGGGAATTACCGGCGGTGCGATGCTTTTCAAGGTATTGCGCGAAGAAGGCCGCGACGACCTCATCTACTCCATGACATCACAAACCACCTATCCCAGCTGGGGGCTGATGCGTGAAAGCGGAGCTTCCACCATGTGGGAAATGTGGGAGAAAGACTTACCCGGCCATTCACTTTTACACAGCTCCTATCTCTATCCCGGCGCATGGTACATAGACGGTGTAGCCGGAATCCGCAGAAGAGACGATTCGCCTGGATTCAGAAAGTTCGATATCCGCGTCCCAAAATTTGCAGAAGAGCACGTTTCATGGGCAAAAGCAGGCTTCAACTCTCCTGCCGGTATGATTCAATCACATTGGAAAAGAGAAAACGGTAAAACGACGCTCTCCGTTACCATTCCACCCAATTGCGCAGCAACCGTTTATTTCCCCGATGAATCCGGTAGGAAAATACGTGAAAGTTCTGGTTTTGCAACCGAAACGGGCAAAAAAAACGGATACGTTCTGTTTGAAATTAATTCGGGAAACTATATCTTTGAGAACTAATAACATATCTAGAACTAATTTTTCTTATGAGACACACCCTTTTATTCACCGTAATTTTACTTTCCGTCCTGTTGGCCGGATGTAAAGAAGGAAAGCTGAATGTAGCTTCCCTGAAAATTGAAATGCAGGAAAATCCGGAAGGATTAAGCACACTTACTCCACGGTTTTCGTGGCAGATTAGTTCCAATTCTCCCGATCTTATCCAACAATCGTATCAGATTCAAGTTGCCCGGTCGGAAGATGATCTGAAAAAAGAAGTAAATCTTTTGTGGGATTCGGGAATCGTCAGCAGCGACGGGTCGGTACTCATTCCTTACCAGGGCCAACCCCTCTCGTCGGGAAGCAAATACTTCTGGCGCGTAAAAATTAACACCAATCAAGGCGACGGCAACTGGAGCAAAGTCAATTATTGGTCGATGGCTCTATTGAATGATTCGGAGTGGCAGGCAAAATGGATTGGTGAGGACTCATTGTCCAATCCCGGTGAGACGGATAAGGACAACACACGCCTGGCCGCACGTTACCTGAGAAAGTCCTTTGAGACGAGAAACAGTACAATCCATCGGGCCGTCCTTTATGTTGCAGGCCTCGGAGCGCATGAAGCTTACCTGAACGGGAATCGGGTTTCGGAAGATGTCTTTGCCCCAACGGTTTCCTGGTATCCCAACCGGGTTTATTACAATACGTACGACGTAACCCCGCTCCTGCAGAAAGACAAAAATCTGCTGGCCGTTAAACTGGGCAACGGCAGGTATTTCGGAATGCGGGGATCACGCAGCCAGATGTTCGGGTTGCCCCGTTTGCTGGCTCAACTCGATATAGAATATGCCGACGGGACCCGGGAGGTGATTGCCAGTGATGAATCCTGGAAAGTTACTTCAAAAGGGCCCATCGTGGCCAACAATGAGTTTGACGGAGAAGAATACGATGCCCGCCTCGAACTGACCGGATGGGAAACAGCCGGCTACGATGATGCCTCGTGGCAACAAGTGGACATAATGACTGCTCCCGAAGGCAAACTCACGGCCCAACCCAACCCGAATATCCGGGTGATGGAAGAGATAAAACCCGTCCGGATCTCCAAGCTTGCCGATGGTAAATTTATCCTCGATATGGGCCAAAACATGGTCGGGTGGCTGAAGATAAACAAGTTGAACGGGAAAAAGGATCAACCCGTGACGATGCGTTTTGCTGAGATACTCAATCCGGACAGCACCATTTACCTGGCAAATATCCGCTCCGCAAAGGTAACGGACATCTACACCCCTGCGAAAGACGGAGCGTTTAGCTGGGAACCTTCCTTTGTTTATCACGGCTTCCGTTTCGTTGAAATATCCGGATTGAATGAACAACCCGAATTATCCAGTTTTACCGGGAAAGTGGTGTACGACAACATGGAGACCACCGGACAGTTCGAAACTTCCAACAACATCATCAACCAGACCTTCAAAAACGCATATTGGGGAATTCGCGGAAACTACCGCGGAATGCCCACCGACTGTCCGCAACGCGATGAACGCCAGGGCTGGCTGGGCGACCGGGCAACCGGATGCTTCGGCGAAGCGTTTGTTTTTAATAACGCCTTGCTGTACAGTAAATGGGCACAGGACATAGAGGATTCTCAAAGTCCGGAAGGAAGTATTTCGGTGGTTTCACCCCGTTACTGGACCATTTACAACGACGACGTAACCTGGCCGGCTGCTTATTTCTATGCAGCAAAAATGCTTTACCACCAATACGGTGATACGGAACCCATCAGAAAACATTATCCCTCCATGAAACGTTATCTGGAGCGTATCCAGCAGGTATCCATGCAAGACTTTATCCTCACAAAAGACACCTACGGCGATTGGTGCATGCCTCCCGAAAAACAGGAGCTGATCCACTCCCAGGATCCTTCGCGCAAGACAGCGGGAGCGATTCTGAGTACAACCATGTATTACAGCCTGCTTAACCTGATGGTTGAGTTTGCCCAGTTGACCGGGAACCAACAGGATATTCAGGGATTTAAGGAGCTGGCAGGCCGGATAAAAGAGGCATACAACACGACGTTCTTCAACACCGACTCGGCAAAATACGACAACAACACGGTAACGGCAAACATGCTGTCACTCCGGCTGGGCCTGGTTCCCGAAGGAAAGGAACAGCAAGTGTTTGAAAATATCGTTCAAAAAACAGAAGTCGATTTTAACGGACACGTCAGTACCGGTGTGCTGGGGATACAGCAGTTGATGCGTGGACTTACACAGTACGGAAACGTGGACCTGGCATATAAAATTGCGACAAATGAGACCTATCCGAGCTGGGGGTACATGATCAAAAAAGGTGCTACCACCATTTGGGAACTTTGGAACGGGGATACAGCCGACCCGGCAATGAACTCCGCCAATCACGTCATGTTGCTCGGAGATCTCATCATCTGGTATTACGAAGATTTGGCCGGAATTAAAAATTATCCCGGGAGTGTAGCTTACAAAAAGTTGTGGATGGAACCCCGGTTTCCTGAAGGACTTTCACATGTGAAAGCTTCGTACAAATCGGTTTACGGAGAAATCAAGAGCGAATGGACAAAAGAAAACGGGTCGTTTAACTGGAACATCTCTATTCCGGGAAACACTTCCGCTGTGGTGAAATTGCCGAAAGAGCTACAAATCATAAAACCGGGTCAAAATGGCGTAAGAAGCTTTAAGGAAACCGACTCGGGAGTTGAAATAGAATTAGGATCAGGCAACTATACCCTGTCCAACCGGTAACCGGTAGTTTGAATTGAACAAATCGTTAATAAAGGAAATAAACTGACTTTTAGACAGGGGCAACGGCTTTTATTTAAATATTTTCTTACTTTTGTAAGTTGAATATCGAATTATAAGTAAGAATGAAAAGGTTACCCGCTGAAATTACAATAACGGTCACTTTATTTTTAACGATTTGTTCAATTTCGCTTTCTGCTCAGGAGAGTACGACAAAATCCACCAATCAAGCTACGCTTCTGGGAGTGGGCAAATCTTTTCTGACTGACACCTATTTATCTCCTTTAGAGTACAGAGGGTTGACTATGTCTTTGTTGCACGACCGCATCAGTCCCACCAAGCACTTCAACGAAAAGTTACTCCTGCAGCAGCAGTTTCAAATACAACTGGCATTTACCAAAAATCCTTCTGCATCCGCATCGGAATATGCCGGCGAAGTTTCCTACAACGTCAACGCTTTCTATCCCTTTTTCAAAAACACGAAGTTCAGCCTTCTCGCTGGTGGCGGAGGAGATGCATCACTGGGAGGTATTTATAATGTACGAAACTCCAACAACCCGGGTTCACTGAAAGCTTCCGTGAACCTTGACCTCTCGGCAATGGCAAGCTATAACTGGCGAAGGCTCACTTTTCGCTGGCAGGTAAGCACACCGTTTCTGGGCATGTTCTTCTCTCCCGCATACGGACAATCCTACTACGAGATTTTCTCCCTGGGCAACGGAAAAGGAACGGTAAGGTTTGCCTCGTTCCAGAACCAGTTGGCGTTACGTAACTATTTCACCGTTGATATTCCCCTCAACAACCTGACTATCCGTACCGGATACCTGGGTGATTTTTACAGAACCGATGTAAACGATATTGTTACAAACATTGTTTCGCACCAGTTTATGGTCGGGTTAGCCGTCGAGTCGCTTAATTTTGGCGGGTTGAAGGCAAAAAACAGTAAACTAATAAAAAGCAGCTATTATTGATATGCAATATAATTTCGACGAAATCATCGACCGGTCAACCTCACACAGTGTAAAGCTGAATAAGCTGAAGACGGTTTTCGGGCGCGATGACCTCATCCCCCTCTGGGTGGCCGACATGGATTTTCTATCGCCTCCGGCAATTACCGAAGCGCTGATCGAGAGAACCCGACACGGTATTTTCGGATATACGGTCCCTTACGACGGGTATTTCCTTTCCATCATCAACTGGCTCAAAGACAGACACAGTTATGAAGTTTACCGCAATGAAATCACTTTCGTTCCGGGTGTAGTGAAAGGCTTTGCCTTTGCTATTGATGCGTTTACCAAAAAAAACGACAAGATAATCATTCAGCCGCCGGTTTATCATCCGTTTCGGATTGTTCCCGAAGCGCTTGAAAGACGGGTTGTAAACAATCCTTTGCTTTTGGAGAACGGAAAATACTCTATCGATTTTGAAGGATTAAAGGAAATTATCGCCGAAAACGATTGCAAGATGCTTATCCTCTGCAATCCTCACAATCCTGTAGGAAGAGTATGGAATGAAGATGAACTGATACAACTGGCAGAAATCTGTTGTGACAACAACATCCTGGTTGTTTCCGACGAAATTCATTCCGACCTGACCTTGCCCGGGTTCAGGCACCGACCCTTTGCCACGGTGTCGGAAAAGGCAAAAGAGAACAGTATCACGCTGATGGCCCCAAGCAAAACCTTCAACATTGCCGGGATTGTCAGTTCTTTTGCCGTTATCCACAACCCGGAGATAAGGAAGCAGTACTTGAATTACCTGGCTCCCCGGGAACTCGACCAGGCAACTATTTACGCACTGGCTGCTACCGAAGCCGCATACAATTACGGTGAGGAATGGCTGGATCAGGCACTGGCATACATTCAGAAAAATATCGATTTCGTTGAAAATTACCTAAAGGAATACATTCCGCAAATCAACGCAGTGAAGTCTGAAGCTACCTTTCTCGTCTGGCTGGATTGCAGGGCGTTGAACCTTACGCAGCAGGAACTGGTTGACCTGTTTGTCAACAAAGCAAAACTGGCGCTAAACGACGGCACTGTTTTCGGGAAGGAAGGAGAAGGATTTATGCGGTTGAACGTGGGTACACCCCTTTCGAACATCGAGAAAGCACTCGATAATCTGAGAAAAGCGTTAAACAGCTAAAACTATTTCCCCCGCACATTGTTAAAATTTCACACACTTAATCATATAAAAACAAATTCAATGAAAATTTCTGACAGCAAATATGTAACCCTGACATACGATCTAAACGTAGGCGAAGGGGACGAACGTGAACTCATGGAACAGGCCACTCCCGAAAAGCCGCTCGAATTTATTTTCGGCACAAACTCGATGCTGAAAGCTTTCGAAGACAATATCTACGGGCTTTCGGAAGGCGATCCATTTAAGTTTACACTGAGTCCTGAAGAGGCTTACGGTGATTTTGACGAATCAAGGATCATTGACCTCCCCAAAAACATTTTCGAGGTGGACGGAAAGATAGACAATGAAATGCTTTTCGAAGGCAATACATTGCCCATGATGGATACCGATGGAAACCGGCTGATGGGATCGGTTGTCTCCATTACCGGCGACACGGTAACCATGGATTTCAACCATCCCCTGGCAGGCGAAACCATGCATTTTGAAGGGACTGTGCAAGGTGTACGTGACGCCTCTCCCGAAGAGATAGCGGCCCTGTTTTCCGGAAGTGGATGCGGTTGCGGAAGTGGAGGTTGTGGCGGTTGCGATGAGGAAACCGAGTCCGGAGGCTGTGGAAGCGGCGGTTGCGGAAGCGGTTGTAGCTGTTAACCGTTTCGTCCCAAAAAGTAAAAAATCACAGACATGGATAATGCCTGCGATTTTTTTATATACACGTTTATTGTAAGCCCAAGCTTATGATTCTGGCATTAGATCTGGCATTACCCGTTTCGAACCCGACGGTCCAGTTTCTGCTCCTGTTCTCGATTGTCCTGATTGCACCCATTGTTTTCAATCGAATAAAAGTGCCGTCACTTATCGGACTAATCATTGCCGGAGCTGTAATTGGCCCTTTCGGACTGTTTATCATGTCGCGTGACAGCAACATGATCATGCTCGGCAATGCCGGCTTGTTATACATCATGTTCCTGGCAGGCATTGAAATCGACGTTGCCGAGTTTAAAAAAAACAGCTCCAGAAGCTTGGTTTTTGGCCTGCTCACCTTTTCAATTCCTATGACAATAGGTGTTTTTGCCGGATATTACCTGCTCAGCTTAAGCTTGATCTCTTCGGTGCTGCTGGCCAGTATGTTTGCGTCACACACGCTTATTGCCTACCCCATAATCAGTAAGTTAGGAGCCGGGAAGAACAGAGCGGTAACCGTTGCTATCGGCGGGACTATGATTACCGACACGCTGGCATTGTTGGTGCTGGCAGTTATCATCAGCATGAACGAAGGCCAGGTCACAACTGCGTTCTGGGCACAACTGACACTCTCCATCATCGTCTTCACACTGGTGGTTGCTTTTCTTTTTCCCCTTGTAGGCAGGTGGTTTTTCAAAAAATTCCAGGACAGTGCGTCGCAGTTCATTTTCGTGATGGTGATGATCTTTCTGGGAGGTTTCCTGGCAGAACTGGCGGGGATTGAAGCCATCATCGGCGCCTTTCTGGCCGGATTGGCTATGAACAAGCTTATTCCACACATTTCACCGCTGATGAACCGGATCGATTTCGTAGGAAATGCCATTTTCATTCCCATATTTCTGATCAGTGTGGGGATGCTTATCGATTACCGGGCGTTCGTTACCGGATTTGAAACTATCAAGGTAGCCATCGTGATGACGGTTGTGGCCATTTCAGCAAAGTTTCTGGCGGCTTGGGCCACACAGAAAATTTACGGTTATTCCAACGCCGAACGGAAGCTTATTTTCGGCTTGAGCAACGCTCAGGCCGCAGCCACGTTGGCTGCTGTCATGGTAGGACATCGAGTGGGCTTACTCGACGACAACATCCTGAACGGCACCATCGTGATGATTCTCGTTACGTGCACCATCGCTTCGTTTCGTGCACAGAAAGGTGCTATCGACCTCTCTTTTGCCGAAGGTAACCTGGAAGACGAGAACACCTTAACCGAGGAACGGATCCTCATCCCCATCGCCAACAAGGATACGCTGAAAGATTTGGTCGAACTGAGCCTGGTTATTAAATCCAAAACCAACACGCAGGATTTATATGCGCTCAACATCATCAAGAGCACCGGGACAACACCTCAAGCGGAGAAAGAGTCGCTAAAGCTACTGGAAGAAGCCGTCAGGCTGGGTGCAGGTGCAGAAACCGTTATTCAGCCCCTCCGCCGGTACGACATGAATGTGTTGAACGGAATTTTGGGTATTGTAAAAAAATACGCCATCACCGATGTGGTTATGGGTTTGCATGTAAAACAGGAAATATCGGAATCGTTTCTGGGCGACCTTATCGAGGGTATCCTGGAAAAAACACGTTCAACCACCTTTGTTTACAAAGCCATTCAGCCGCTATCGACAATCAGAAAGAGGTTGGTAATCATTCCTCCCAACGCCGATAAGGAAATCGGGTTCCCGTTCTGGCTTTCGAAAATCTGGAACTTGGGCAGAAATACGGGAGCAAAACTCAGTTTTTACGCCACCAATGATATACTTGAAATTTTAAAGCAAATCAACAAAACACATCCCATTGATGTTGATTTTAAAGAATTCAGCGATTGGAACGATTTTTTGGTCTTATCGAAGGAAGTTGGTAAAGATGTGGGATTGATTATCGTGATGAGCCGTTTACGCAAAGCTTCGTACCACGAAACCATGAAACGTGTTCCCGATTACATCAACAAGTATTTCAAGAACACCAACTTCATGCTGCTCTATCCGGTTCAGTCGGCCACTACGGATAATTATCACAACGACATGGCCAACGCCTCACTGCTTGCCTCCATCAGGAATCTCGGCGGATTTGGCGAAGCCCTCCTTTCGACGGTAAAGAAAAGCGACCCGTCTGAGTAACGGATGATCTCAACAAATTGTGCCAATTCATCTTTTTCACGTTAATTAATCGTATTTTTGCAAAAAAGAACTCAATGAATACTTTCGGAAATATTTTCAGGCTTACATCGTTTGGAGAGTCCCACGGTGAAGCCGTGGGGGGAGTTATTGACGGTTGCCCGCCGGGGATCGAGCTGGATTTGGAATTCATCCAAAACGAACTCGACAGGCGACGCCCGGGACAATCGCGCATTACCACACCACGCGTCGAATCGGACAAGGTGGTTTTTCTGTCCGGCATCTTCGAAGGCAAAACAACCGGAACCTCCATCGGTTTTATCATTAAGAATGAAAATCAACACACGGCCGATTATAACAACCTGAAAGATATTTATCGCCCTTCACACGCCGATTATACCTATTTTCAAAAATACGGCATCCGCGATCACCGCGGCGGTGGCCGGTCATCAGCACGAGAAACCATAGCCCGAGTAGTGGCGGGAGCTGTGGCTAAATTGTACCTGAAGCAGGCCGGTGTATCGGTTACCGCCTACACTTCACAGGTAGGTGAAATTAAACTGGACAACAACTACAAACAATACGACCTTACCACTATCGAAGACACGCCCGTTCGATGTCCCGATACCGAAAAGGCGAATGAGATGATCAACCTTATCAAGGAAGTCCAGTACAAAGGGGATACCATCGGGGGGGTGGTTACCTGCGTTATACAGGGGACACCCGTAGGCCTTGGCGAGCCGGTCTTTGGGAAGCTGCACGCGGCACTGGGCTCGGCCATGCTCAGCATTAACGCCGTGAAAGGATTTGAGTACGGACACGGCTTCGATGTAAGTCGCCGGGGTTCGGAAATGAACGATTCATTTTTCAACGACAACGGGAAAATAAGTACCCGCACCAACTATTCCGGCGGTATCCAGGCGGGTATTTCCAACGGACAGGATATTTATTTCCGGGTGGCCTTCAAACCTGTTTCCACCATTTTAATGGAACAGCAAACCGTGGATGTCCACGGAAACGACACGACCATTAAGGCCCGCGGGCGACACGACGCATGCGTTCTTCCCCGTGCTGTGCCCATCGTTGAGGCTATGGCCGCCATGGTTATCCTGGACTACTACCTACTGGCTAAAATGTAGTTTCCCTGCCGGCCATTTTTTTTTACAAAGATTTTTTGCATCTTTGTAAATGATTGTATCCTGAAACGAAGCCTATCCTAAAATAAAAAAATGATTTTCACAATCCATAACATACAGATAATCAGATTATGTTTATGGACATTTGGGGTAAGAATCACTTTTTAGGGAGGCTAAATATAAGATACCCTACTGTAAGTGATGAACACAGATTTAATTTGGCAAAAATTTATCAATGAAGGAGATAATCTTTCTTTCTCCCTTGTATACAATACCTATGTGGAAATACTATATGCCTACGGAATTCACTTGGGTTTTCGTGACGAACTGTGTAAAGATGCCATTCAGGATGTTTTTTACAATATATATGTAAAGAAAAGCGAATCAAGAAAGGTTAAAAACCCCACGGCATATCTTTTTAAATCTTACAAATACCGGCTGATTGACCTTGCTCGTAAAGAAGCAAAAATCGAAAACATAGACTCGTGCAGCGATTCTTTTACCCTAAATATCACCATTTTAGACAACATGATCGATAAGGAAGAATCTATCCTTTTGAAAAACAAGGTCGAAAAATTGCTGGAATGCCTGTCGGGACAGCAGCGCGAAGCCCTGTATATGAGATACATGCTTGGGCTGGGCTACGATGAAATAGGCGAAATATTGCAGATCAATTCCGACTCTGTAAGAAAAATAATATACCGCTCCATAAAGAAAATAAGGCAAAATATCGACAATAACCATCCCGAATGGCTCCCGCTATTTTTAGTTTTATTCTTCAGCTTTTAGGTTTCTCTACGAGTCTCTCCCAACACCAAAAATGTTAATTTTATATTTTTTTATTTTTTTTGTCCACAAATGAAAAACATAAACGTCCTATATATAAAACAATATATGTGAAAAACGATCAGAATTTTCTTCTTAATGAAGATTTCATACAATGGAGGCTTTTCCAAACAGAGGAGCAAAACGAACAATGGGGGAAATTCAGGTTAGAGAATCCGCATCTTGAGAAAGACCTGGACGAAGCCATGAGACGGTTCAGTGCCCTGGAAATGAATCGCGTCTCTTTGTCGGAAGATGAGAAAGATGCAATTTATTCTGCCGTTATACAAAACATCCGTAAACACGAAAAGCGGAAGTACCGGCTGCAAGCCTGGTCGGTAGCAACTGCGGCTATCCTTGTTGTTGTATTTTTATCTACCTTGTTTATTCAGCTGAATAAAGACAATGGGCCGGTTCCTCCGGTCGAAAATAGCATCATTATGGGGCAAACCCTGCCAGGAGAGGAAGTATATCTGATCTCCGGCAAAGAAAAAATCAATATTGCCAATCAATCGGACATCCTGCTGAATCAGAAAGGCGAGGTCCAGGTCATAAATAATAAAAATGCAGGAGAAGAATTGGCTTTGAGTCCTACAAAAATGAATAAATTAGTAGTCCCTTTCGGTAAACAGTCAAATCTTATATTAGCTGACGGAACAAAAATTTATTTAAATTCCGGAACGCAGGTTGATTTTCCTTCCCGATTTGATGAAAAAACAAGAGAAATTCATGTTAACGGTGAAATTTTCATTGAAGTTATGAAAGATACAAAAAGACCGTTTGTTGTTCACACCGACCGGATGGACATTCAGGTACTCGGTACATCATTTAATGTATCGGCGTATCATGACGATATAGGAGCAACCGTCGTTTTGGTAAATGGGAAAGTTTCCGTAAAAACAGCACAGCAAGTAATGGAAATGCTGCCCAATGAGAAAGCGGAACTAACAAACAATCAAATAACAAAAGAAACGGTGGATGTCTCTGAATACATCAGTTGGACAAAAGGTGTTTTGGAATTTTATGAGGCCTCCGTTTCGGAGATACTCAAAAAAGTAGGAAGATACTACAATGTGCAATTCGAAAGCAGTCCGGACATTCCGCTCAATGCCCGGACATGTTCGGGTAAGCTTTTTCTGTCCAACAACCTGGATAGTGTGATGACGTCAGTATCTGTTTTGTCGTCAACCAACTATCGCCGGGAAAACAACATGATTTATATCACTAAAAAATAAAATGCCTATGAGAAATAAATGAAGAAAAAAGAAAAATCGGACAATGGTGACGCATTGTCCGATCAAAAAAAATTAATCAACAACTAACACGTAATTAATTGTATAACTAAATTCATTACAAATGTATGGAAAATAAAATTAAATCTAACCAACGTGCATTTAAAAAGTGCAACAGAACCCTAAAAATCATGAAGTTCTCATTTTTAATGCTCTTTTTCTGCTTTTTCACCATTACCGCAGGAAATGTTTTTTCGCAGCAAAAAGAACTTTCTTTGAATCTACGTAATGTTACTCTAAAAAAAGCGATTTCGGAAATTGAAAAAGCAAGTGACTATGTTTTTCTTATTACGGATGAGGTACAACTCGAACTCAATAAAAAAGCCAGCATCCATGCGAATAAAGAATCCATTCATACTATTCTGGAGGCACTCCTGAAAGATACGTCATTGGAATTTACCGTCGTGGAACGGCAGGTTTCTGTCTATAAAAACAATTCTTCAAAAAAAACAGAACCAGCTGTTGAGAAAATTAAACAACAAAAAAAAACTATCTCCGGAACAATTACCGATGTACAAGGAAAACCTGTTATAGGGGCTAATATCCTGGAAAAAGGCACTACCAATGGCACTGTTACTGATATAGATGGCAACTTCACGTTGCAGGTAGATGAAAACGCGATACTTCATATTTCTTATATTGGTTATTTAGCGCAGGATGTTCCAACAGCAGAAGAAAGTAATTTCAAAATCATTCTCCTCGAAGACGTTATGGCACTTGAAGAGGTGGTAGTTACCGGTTTCGGAATAGAAAAGAGAAAAAAAGCGCTCGGCTATTCAGTCACGGAAGTATCAGGGGATGATCTGACAGAAGCCAGGGAGATCAACATTGCAGATGCACTGGCAGGAAAAGTAGCTGGTGTAAATGTAAGCAACGTTGCTACAGGAGCTTCCGGCTCAAGTCAAATTCTTATCAGGGGTAATACATCTCTCTCGGCCAGCAACCAACCGTTGTATGTCATTGATGGAATTCCTATCGACAATAGTCAGTTGGGTGTTCCTGGAACCTGGGGAGGCAGTGACTGGGGAGATGGCACCTCGAGTTTGATGAACCCCAGTGATATTGATAACATCAGCATATTGAAAGGAAATGCCGCTGCAGCTCTTTACGGTTCACGAGCATCAAACGGAGTAATCCTGATCACATCCAAGAAAGGTGATAAAAGAGATGGAGTAGGAATCGAGTTCTCAACTAACCTTGTACTGGAAGATATGATTGACTTTACAGATTACCAGAAAGAATATGGTCATGGCTTTAACGGGGCAAAACCTACAAGTCAGTCCGAGGCGTTGAGTTATGGACTTTACAGTTACGGGGCAAAACTTGATGGTAGTAGTGTAATACAATATGATGGCGTATCGCGTCCATATTCATACGTTGGCAGCAATTTGAAAAAATTCTACCGTACTGGTTCAACATGGACAAATACACTGACACTAACCGGAGGAAATGAAAATAACGCTTTTCGTTTTACTGTCTCCAACCTTGATAACAGAGGAATTGTTCCTGAAAATGATGTGAACAGAAAAAACTTTAGCTTAAGTGTTAACGGACTGTATTGGAAAAAATTAAGTGCTTTAGCAAAAGTTGATTATATTATTGAGGATGTAAGCCATAGAAGTGAAATTTCAGACTCTCCAGGGAATGTGAACTATACACTATTCTCACTGCCCCCAAGTATAGATGTCACTAATTTTAGAGGGACAACCGATAAGCTCGGGGCTAATGAAGAGGGGACTGAATTGCAGTTTAACAGTAATGTGTATGTAAATAATCCATATTGGGTAGCATATCAATACAAAAGAAGTAGCGAAAGGAACAGAATAATAGGCTCTTTGGCTTTGAAATATGATTTTACTGATTGGTTGTATCTTCAGGGTCGGTTAGGAAGAGACTGGTCTCATTTTTTCAGAACATACCTGACTCCATACGGAACAGGTTACATACCCCGAGGCCAAATGTGGGAAGAGAGATTCGTGATTACCGAACTTAATACAGATGTAATGTTGGGATGGGATCATGGATTCAATGACTTTAATTTAAGCGGATTCGTCGGAGGCAACTATATGTGTCACGACTACGACTACATATTTACCGGAGGAAATGATTTTAACATCCCTTTTTTCCATGATATATCTAATGTTGCAAATCAAGGTATTGGTAGCAATGTACAAAAATATGGAGTAAATTCACTTTTAGGATCAGCTGAGATATCTTATAAAGATAATCTTTTCCTTAATGTAACCGGCAGACAAGACTGGTTTTCTACTCTTGACGCTAAAAGTGTTTTGTACCCTTCTGCAAGTTTAAGCTGGATATTTTCGGATGCCTTTAATATGCCCCAATGGATGACTTTTGGGAAGTTACGCTTATCCTGGGCACAAGTAGGTGGTGGTGTAGACAGCCCGTATCAGACATCATTAAGCTATAGTCTGCTGGGAGGTGGATACCAGGGACAACCTGCCGGACATATCTCGCAATCAACTGTACCTAATACTGAATTAAAACCATATAAAAGTACTGAATATGAAATCGGAACAGATATCCGGCTGTTCAATAACAGGTTGGGTATAGATTTCACCTATTATGACAAAAAGACGGAAAACGATATATTAGCATCTACAATATCCAGAGCATCCGGTTATTCTTCGGCAAGAGTGAATGTAGGAGAGATATCTAATAAAGGAGTCGAATTATTGATTAATTCAACCATAATAGACCGTCGCAACTTTAGATGGAACACCTCTTTCAATTTCGCTTACAACAAAAACGAAGTGATTCGCCTTGCCGAAGACATTCAGACACTTACAATGGCAGAAAGCCGAACTCAAAGTGCTTATTTGGCCAATATTGTAGGACATTCTTACAGTCAGATATACGGTTATAAATTCAAAACCAATGACCAGGGGGTGAGGGTATACGATTCAACGGGAAGGCCTATAAGAACAACGGAGTTGTACCCATTAGGAAGCGGTATTAGTCCGACTACAATGGGATTGAATAACTCTTTAACTTACAAGGACTTTTACCTGGATTTTCTGATAGACATGAAACTAGGCGGTCATATTTATGCAGCAAGTGATGCTTACGGTTATACCAGAGGATTTCATAAAAACACGCTTGTAGGCCGTGAATCAGGCCTGGATGTTTCGGGAGTAGATGAGGAGGGAAATCCGTTCTCTTATCATATTGCACCTGAAAATTTACGTACTTATTATGCCAGGATTTATCAAATTACGGAAGAGTTTGTACAGGATGCATCATTTATCAAAATGAGGCAATTGGTGTTGGGTTATAATCTTCAACCTAAAATCCTCGCAAAAACTCCATTTACCAGTGTGAACGTATCTCTTGTTGGCCGAAACCTGTTGCTTTTGTGGCGTAAAACTACTAATATCGATCCGGAATCTAATTTTATTGCCGGGAATGCTCAGGGTCTGGAAGGATTTGGCGTGCCGGCCACCAGAAGTTTCGGCGTTAATCTGAGCGTTAAATTCTGATTGATAAACTTCACAAATAAAATTTAAATTTACTATGATACGATTCAAAAGAACTTTGATAATAATTATAACAGGTATAATGCTTTTAGTTACGTGCACTGAGGATCTTAAAGATTTAAATATCAATCCCAAAACCTCCGATGAGATGAGTGACGGCTATTTATTTACTTATGCCCTTAATGTTACCGGAGGAAGGCAATATACAGCAAAAAGAGTCAACCTGTTTTTATGCAGCACCTTTATACAACAATTTGCAAACCTATCTACGGGTGATTATGGCGTTGGCGATAAGTATCTGTATAGCAACACATTCTGCTCAGCATACTTTGATGAGTCTTATCCTCAGGCAGTAAAAGAACTGACAATGCTTATACATAAGTTGAAGGATGATCCGGAAATGGTGAACAATTTATCCATGGCAAGAATATGGAGGGCAGTTGTTTTTCACGTTATTACCGATCTCTACGGAGATGTGCCGTATTCTGAAGCGGGACTTGGATATTTGTCACAGAATTATACGCCCAAATACGATACTCAACAAAGTATTTATGCCGATATGCTTAAAGAACTGGAGGAGGCTGTTGCTGCTTTCGATACTTCCAAACCTAACTGGGGAGCAGCAGATTTGATTTATGGTGGAGATATTGCCAAATGGAAAAAATTCGGTTATTCCATGATGTTAAGACTTGGGATGCGCATGTCAAAGGTTGATCCTTCAAGTGCTGCTGGGTGGGTACAAAAAGCCGTTGCAGGAGGAGTTATGATCGATAATGATGATATAGCCTTTGTTCCGCGCAGTGAAAGTGGAAGCCGTGAATATAATCAAAATCCAAATAGTTGGCCATTCCACGAAACGGATTGGGATGAAAAGATCAGCAAGACTCTTATAGATTTTATGCTCGAAACGAACGACCCACGGATAGATGTAATGTTTGAAAAAGGTAGCGCAAACACCGTTCATTACGGCATGCCAAACGGATACGATCATAGCACGATAAAAGCTTACGAAGGGCTTGAAAATGACGAAGAACTCGATCTGAATATTTATAGCGATGTCAACCCCATTTTAGTTAATTTGGGAGCTCCATTGATATATATGACTTACGCAGAGGTTGAATTCATGCTTGCTGAGGCATCCGAAAGAGGTTGGGGAGGTGTAACCAATGCTAAGTCACATTATGATAAGGGAGTAAAGGCAGCCATGCAGATGTTTACGTTGTATGATCCTTCATTATCTGTAAGTGATGAAGCAGTAAACACTTACCTTGCTGCTAATCCGTACAATTCTTCATCAGGCTTCGAGCTTATAGGTGAGCAGTACTGGATTGCAACATGGATGAATTTCTATGAGAGTTATTCAAACTGGAGAAGAACCGGGTATCCCGTGCTGACGCCTGTAAACTATCCCGGAAATGAATCAAACGGACAGATACCAAGAAGGATAAGATACTCTTCAAGTGAATATTCCGTTAACCCGTCCAACCTTGCTGAAGCAATAAGCTCTATGGGTGCTGATGCTTTCACAACCCGCGTATGGTGGGATGTTGCACAGTAAACATAGTAAACAAAGACAACCGAGGAGTTCAGGTATCCCGTCTCCTATTCCTGAGTGGGATACCTGAACCCTATGGCGAAAAATTAACAATTATAAAACAATTGATTACATGTGCGTTGATATTGGCCTTTTTTCCCTGCACAACCGAAAAAGAGCTGCGTATCCCTACGTATGATATCCGTCATGAATCCAATACATTTTTCACCTTGCCTACGACGGAATCCGACTTCAAGGTGCTCCGGGGAAAAGAAGTTCTGGAAAACCGACTATGGGCTGAGGCATACCAAAACGAGGACGTGGAATTCATTCGGGTATTGCATGCTTATGCATGGCCGGGTGGAACGCTCCGTTTTTGATAACTATAAAAACGAAATCCTCAACGAAGTAAGGAATGCGAGAAAACTTGATGCCATTTACCTGGGTATGCACGGAGCAGAGGGAAATAAAGTCGTAGTCTTAAAGACGCTCCATTCGTTTGTAGAGATTCGTGATTTTAAGGAAGCTGGGCTAAATCCTTTGGACAGGAATATGACCTGGTTAGCAAAATAAATTCTATGAACAATGGCTGAAGGCTACATTGGCCATTCTTGTCTGACAAAGAAAAAGGCGGGTTACCCCGCCTTAAATATTTTCACAACGGAATAATCCTTATTGTGAATTGCTTTCAATAGTGAGCAAAGATACCAATTTGTTGTCAGATGTGCAACTTTTTCAGAAAAAAAAGTTAACTTTACCCCATATTATTCTAATACATTTTATTACAGTAAATTAAAAATTTCTATCAATTCGTTGTTGTGTGGACAGGGTCTTTTCTTAAAATTACGGGAACAAGTGTGGGCAGCTTTTTTATTTTCAGGAAAGGAGATAAAATCGAAAAACCTGCTATATGATCTGAAAAAAGTGAATGACACAGTTTTATTGGAACGTGAACTGGAAAACAAATACGACCGTTTCGCTATCAAAATGTTGAAAGATGGACGGTTTCTCGGTTACATTGCTGCTTACGAAAATATTGTAATGACCATGCTGATGGATCAGGGTGTACAACTTGGAGCATCGGTAAGCTCCGTAACCGAAAACATAAATGAGACGAGATATCTTGACAAAGTTTTTTCCGTTCAGTTATTCACCAAATTACCAGTTCCTTATAACTATTTAGAAATAAATAATCTGCGAACAAAACGGGCGGATGACGCTGTAGCTATTTACAGGAAAGGAACATTAATAAATAAGGAGAAACTATAAAATTTCTCCTTAAAAAAGCAATTCACAACATTCTTCTCATACATCATATAATCTATGAGATTTGTAATGAAACTTGAATATGCAAATTGGTTTTTTGCATAAGTGTGAGGATTGGTGCACACACAAGTAAATATTGTCATATCTACTTTCAAGTTTATTTGGCAAAGATACACATTATTTTCGTAATTATGAGAAGAATGAAAATATATTTATATCTTTGCATTGATAAAATATTCAAAAACATTAAATTAACATGAAAACAATTTTAGGATTAGATGTGGGTACCAACAGCATCGGTTGGGCACTTATCGAACATGGCCCTGAGAACAGAAAGGGAAGAATTATCGGAATGGGAAGTCGAATTATTTCCATGGGCGCGGAGTTGAGTAATTTTGAGAGAGGACAGGCCCAAACCAAAAACGCCAACCGGCGCATCGCCAGAGGGGCAAGAAAACTCAATAAAAGATATAAGCAAAGACGCAATAAACTTATTTACGCGCTTAAAGAGTTGGGAATGCTGCCCAACCAGATTCAATTAGTAAAGGATTTCTTTGATCCGAACAAGATCGATAAAATCAGTATCAAACCCATCAAAAAGAGACAACCACAACTAACGGCTTTTGATTTGTTGGAGCTAAGGGTGAAAGCCCTTTCAGAAAAAATTGAACTAAAAGATTTGGGTCGGATTATCTATAAATATAATCAACTCAGGGGATATGCAGGCGGAAATGCGGAGCCGGACAAAGAAGACAATAACGATGACGCAGAATATCAGGAAAAGAAAAACGAAAACTATATCGCTTTTGCAAGAGTCTTGCAATTAGGCATTCCCGAAGAGGTAACCATAAAAAACAGAAAATTCAACAAACGAAAAATATCGATTGAAACGGATGATGGGATTCTTGACGGCGAAACCTATCTGGATTCGTTAAAAGAGAATGATTCCCTGGAATTGCAAGTGAATATCAGGCGTTCCAAATCAGGAGAATCCATTACCGTAAAATTGCCCGATAAAACCAACTGGCGCAAGAAAATGGAAAACCTGGAGAAAGAGTTGAAAGAAAAATCCAAAGAATTGGGCCGGGAGGTTTATATTTCGGAACACTTGTTCGATATTGTAAAGGAAAATCCAAGAGCAAAAATCCGGAACAACGTTATCTTACGTTCGCGTTATGAAAGTGAATTTGACGCAATTTGGGATTCCCAATATAAAGTAAATGAGGATTTTAAAAGGTTAGTGGATAATAAAAAGTTATTGACAAAAATTTTATGTTTCATTTTTCCGGGAACGTCAAAGACTCAAGAGCAATTCCGTGCTGAAGGATTAGAAAAAGGTTTAAAATATGTCTTGAAAAATCAGATCATATTTTTTCAACGTGAACTCAAAGATCAATCACACCTAATTTCTGACTGCCGTTTTGAACCCAAGGAGAAGGTGGCGCCCAAGAGTCATCCAATATTTCAGGAATATAAAATTTGGGAACAAATCAACAAGTTACTCATAAATACCAAAACAGAAGTAGGCGTAAACCGTAAAGGAGAACAAAAATATACATACATAGACCGTCCGATTCCCGCTTCGTTGAAAGTAAAACTATTCGATGACCTTCAAAATAAAAAGGAAATATCCTATGGTGTTATCTACAATGAATTGAAAAAAAAATATGAGTTGCGCGAAAAAGTTGATTTTTTAAATGGATTGAACGTCAAGGCGAAACTAAAAGGCAATGAGACTAGGATCATGCTTCAAAAGTCCTTGGGTAATTACCTTTGGGAGGCTTTGAATCTTGATGCCATTGAGCGACAAACGGAGCTTTGGAATATTCTGTATCATGGGAAAGGAAACGAATACGACATCCATAGCGAAAGAACATCCCGGGTGTTGAGATTTTTAAAAGAATACGGTCCTGGAATTGATAACGTAGAAGATACGGCTATTCGGATTTCTAAGATAAAATTCAGCCGAAGCTATTCGAATCTAAGTTTGAAAGCGATTGAAAAACTATTACCGCTGGTAAGGGCTGGAAAATACTTTGACAACGCATTTTCAAATGAAATTCATTCAAGAATAGTCAAACTCTTAAATGAAAATGTGGAAGATCCTTTTGAAAAAGCCGCACAGGAATTCTTAGAAAAGAACAGCATGGTTTTAGAAGAAGGTGGTATCGTAAACGCTATGGCCGTAATTTTAGTGTATGGGAAGCATACCGCTAAAGAATTTACCGAAGATGAACTTGTAAAGACTCCAACCGGGATATCTTTCATTAAAAATGGTTCGCTTCGAAATCCTTTAGCAGAGCAAATTATCAACGAAACTTTGGCAATGGTCAAAGATATTTGGAGGAAATATGGAGGCAAACCCGATGAGATCAGGGTAGAATTGGCGCGTGAACTAAAAAGCAGCGCTGAAGAAAGAGCCAAAATTTACTCCGTCAATCAAAAAAATCAGAAAGCAAATGAAGCAGTAAGAGAAAAACTTATCGAGTTGAAAGAAGAGCTTTCGATTGCCAATATCGAGAAATACAAACTTTGGCTTTCTCAGGAAAATTTACAGGAAGAGTATATTAAACATTATTCCGATCCGTCTAAATCCGAGGTAGAAAAATTAAAGCTCTGGGAAGAACAAGGACATGTTTCGCCATACACCGGGCAGCCGATTCCGTTAAGTCATCTGTTTAATAAAGCTCGATACGATATTGACCACATCATTCCCAAATCCCGTTACTTTGACGATTCCTTTACAAACAAAGTAATCTGTGAAAAAGCCGTAAACACCGATAAGGGCAACCGGACAGCCATGGAATATTTTGAAACGGGATCAATGACCCAAAAGATTTTCAGCAAAGATGATTTTATCGACCATGCCAATAAACTCTTCACAGGCAGAAAGCGAAAAAATCTTTTAGCGACAAAAGTTCCCGAAGATCCAATTCAACGGCAAATAAAAGACACCCAATATATTGCCGTAAAAGTAAGGGAAGAACTGAACAAAATTGTGGGCAACGAGAACGTAGAAGCCACTTCGGGAGGCGTTACCGATTATTTGAGAAATCATTGGGGGCTGACCGATAAATTTAAATCAATGCTGAAAGAGCGATACGAGAACATACAACCAAAATTATCGGAAATTGCCTACAACGAGTATGTAAAAAACATTCAAACAAAACAAAAGGAATATGCGGAAAAGAATATTCCGTTTAATGATATAGTATTGAATAACGAACTGTTTGTTGAAAAATTCAATAAGGAATTTTTCAAAAAGAAAAACAATAAACTCGTAATAAACGGTTGGAGCAAGAGAATAGACCACCGGCACCACGCGTTAGACGCGCTAATTATTGCTTGCACGCAGCCGCCACATATAAAGCGGCTGAACGATTTGAACAAAGTGTTGGAAGATTGGTTAAAAAAAAATAAAGAGACGTTTTTGCCTGATTTTAACGGCTCTAAAGCAGAATTGCTGGATGAAGTGTTAAGCCTGGACGAGAACAAGCGTAAAAGTATCTTCAAGGAACTGGATAAATTCACCGACATTCAAATTCCCTGGCAAGGATTCGTGGAAGAAGCAGAAGAAGGATTAAAACAAATTATCGTCTCGCACAAACCCAAAGACAAATTACTGTTGCAGTACGATGAAAAAGGAAACCGGCAGATAAAATTGCGTGGGCAACTACACGAAGGAACGCTCTATGGCAAAACAAACGGAAGGGAAAGCTACCGTATCCCTCTGTTAAAACTGGCAGGAAAGAATTTTGCAACCGAAAAAATAATCGAAAAAATCGTCGATCCGTTTCTAAAAAAGCAAATCCGGGAACATCTAAATCAATATAAAGGGAAAAAAGATGAAGCTTTTTCGGCCGAAGGCATATTAGACTTGAATAACAAATTAGCGGAGCGCAGGGGTAAAAACGATAATCCGGCACCTCACACGCCAGTTTCGACCATAAAAATATACTATAAAGACCCTGACAAGAATAAAAATGCAAACGATGAAGAAATTATCACACTTCAAAAATTAGACCGAAGCAAGGCTTTTAATAATTCCTTATATGTGAAGACCGGCGACAATTATCTTTTCGCCGTTATGGAAAAAGATTACTTCAACAAGAAAACGAGACAGACAGAAAAGAAAAGAGTTTTCGATTTGATAACTTTTTTCGATGCAGCCAACTTATTGAAAGGAGAGTTTAACAAATCTTCCGATAAAAACACTTTCGACAAAGACCTTTTATTCAAAAAATATTTTGAGGAAAAAAATCAGGCAAAATTATTGTTTACCTTAAAGCAAGATGACTTTGTATATTTGCCGGAAGAAAATGAAGATGTTGTTTTTGATAAGGAAAGCCCTTTGTTTGATGACTTTTGGAATGATTCAGGGGTGAGAAGTAAGAATGTCTATGTGGTGCAAAAGTTTAGCGGCAAACAAATCTACTTCATTAAACATACCGTCGCCGATATGATAAAAAAGAAAGTAGAATTCGGCTCACAAGATTGCTATGAAATAGCGAACGGAAAGTCCATTAAAGAGCACTGTTTCAAGCTGCATGTCAACCGGTTAGGAGAAATCACCGACATTATCAATCATGATGAAGTCGCTGAAAGTTTCAAACAGACACAATCATCAGTTGTTCATGAGCCTGAAGTTGTTTACCAAACAAAAAATGTGCAATTTTTTGATTCTTTAAGCGAGATGGATAATGAAGATGCAAGATTTATGGCCATGTCGTCGCCCGAACAACACCTGAAAAATGCAACGGAATTGAATAAGAATATTTTTCAAGAAAAACTATCCCATCCGATGGATAAAAAACTTAGATTCAGGGAATAATGGATATCTTTTTTAAAGAACATCGACAATTGCTCCGGTTACTTGTCAAGCGTAATGTCAGCTTTATCCTTATTGGCGGGTACGCGGTTAATTATTACGGATACGAGCGTACGACCGGAGATATGGATATCTGGCTGGAGTTGGGAAACGAAAATAAGTACAGGGTTGTACTTGCATTAAGAGATTTCGGTATCGAGGACAGCGATTTGGAGCAATTGACTCGGATGGACTTTGAAAGTGCACCGCCTGTTTTTTTTATTGGCGAACCACCGCGCAGAGTCGATTTTTTAACCGTCATTAATAATGTGAAGTTTGAAGATGCCATTGCGGAGGCAAACTATTTAAAGATAGATGATTTCCAAATTCCGGTAATCAATCTCAAGCATTTAATTCTGTCTAAAATCACATCCAGCCGTCTAAAAGACAAGGCAGATGTGGAAGAATTACAACGGATAAATCGTTATAGAAACCAAGATAATTGAGTCGGCATGATAAAACGCACACTCTATTTCGGCAATCCGGCCTACCTTTCATTGAAAAAAGAACAGTTGGTTATCCAACTTCCCGAAGTGGTAAAGAACAGCGATTTATCCGAAAAATTCAAACAGGATGCCGTGAGTACCATTCCTATAGAAGATATTGGAATGGTGGTATTGGATAACAAACAAATAACCGTTACGCACGGAGTTATGGAAAAATTGTTGGCAAATAACTGTGCACTAATCACGTGCGACAGCAACCGTATGCCGATGGGATTGATGCTCCCTTTATCGGGAAATACCACGCAAACCGAACGATTTAAAGATCAAATTGAAGCATCCGTACCGTTGAAAAAACAACTTTGGCAACAAACAGTTGAGGCTAAAATCCGTAATCAGGCGTATTTATTAGAGAAAAGCACAAGCAGCATTGTGAGAAATATGTTGGCTTGGGCCAACGATGTGAAAAGCGGCGATCCCGACAATTACGAAGCACGCGCCGCGGTGTATTATTGGGCAAATCTTTTCCCTAAAATCCAAGGCTTTACACGTCATCGCGAAGGTATCGCACCCAATAATTTATTGAATTACGGATACGCCGTGCTCCGCGCAGTGATTGCACGTTCGTTGGTGGCGAGCGGATTATTGCCCACACTCGGCATTCATCATCGTAACAAATACAATGCCTATTGTCTCGCCGATGATATTATGGAACCTTATCGCCCGTTTGTTGATTCGGTGATTATAGATATCCTGAAAAAGAACGACGATATTTCAGAGATAAGCAAAGAGCACAAAACCCTGTTGCTGAATATTCCCGTGTTGGATGTCGTTATCAACGGACAGAGAAGCCCGCTTATGATTGCTGTGGCACAGACTACCGCATCATTGTATCAGTGTTTTGCCGGAAAGATCCGGAAAATAAAATATCCATCGTTCGAATAGCACTAAATTTAAAAGTTTTATGCAACGTTTTAGCGAATATAGAATTATGTGGATAATGGTGTTTTTTGATCTCCCTACTGAAACGAAGAAAGACCGGAAAATCTATACGAATTTTCGCGATAAGTTGATAAAAGACGGATTTACCATGTTTCAGTTTTCCATTTACCTGCGTCATTGTGCCAGTCGTGAAAATGCAGAAGTACATATTAAACGCGTGAAAAGTTTTCTGCCACCTGCCGGGCAAATCGGCATCCTGTGTATTACTGATAAACAATTCGGGAATATGGAATTATTTATTGGTAAGAAAGAAAAAGAAATAACTACACCATACCAGCAGTTGGAACTGTTTTAAAAATAAAAAATCCTGCATGACAAGCAGGATTTTTACCGGTAACAACATCTTTTTTTATTCCTAACTTTTAGTGTAAATAACTGATATTCTACGGAAATACACGTATTCAGTTGTTCCGAATATCAAAGATACTAATTATTGAAAGCAATTCACAACTAAATCATATCTTGCCTTTTTAAAGCACTCGTTGTTCCGAATATCAAAGATACTAATTATTGAAAGCAATTCACAACTAGCCCATATAACGGAAGATTAACAGGTTGTTGTTCCGAATATCAAAGATACTAATTATTGAAAGCAATTCACAACAAAAATTCGTTGTTGTAGAGATTGAACAACGTTGTTCCGAATATCAAAGATACTAATTATTGAAAGCAATTCACAACAGATAAATGGAAGATTATTTAGATAGAATTGTTGTTCCGAATATCAAAGATACTAATTATTGAAAGCAATTCACAACTTTTGGAACGAGTATAACCGTTCGGTTATGTTGTTCCGAATATCAAAGATACTAATTATTGAAAGCAATTCACAACCAATTTAGCACTAAATATACTTGGATAATTGTTGTTCCGAATATCAAAGATACTAATTATTGAAAGCAATTCACAACAGAAACATTACTCTCAATCCTGCCCCTGAAGTTGTTCCGAATATCAAAGATACTAATTATTGAAAGCAATTCACAACAGTCACGGCATAAAGGTAAGAGAGCGGACTGTTGTTCCGAATATCAAAGATACTAATTATTGAAAGCAATTCACAACTTAAGCAGCGTGATAACCGATTCCGGGCTTGTTGTTCCGAATATCAAAGATACTAATTATTGAAAGCAATTCACAACGCAACGACCAAGGAGGGGAAAAGAAGGTGGTTGTTCCGAATATCAAAGATACTAATTATTGAAAGCAATTCACAACGACGCAGGACAAAAGCCAAATCCATTGTACGTTGTTCCGAATATCAAAGATACTAATTATTGAAAGCAATTCACAACAATGCATATATGATATGGATGCATATGGGTGTTGTTCCGAATATCAAAGATACTAATTATTGAAAGCAATTCACAACTCAGGTCGAATGCCTTCACCGGGGACACGGGTTGTTCCGAATATCAAAGATACTAATTATTGAAAGCAATTCACAACAAGGTCTGAAAATAATATCCTCCACGCATCGTTGTTCCGAATATCAAAGATACTAATTATTGAAAGCAATTCACAACTACTCCATTGAGTAAAGTTTTAACAATAAGTTGTTCCGAATATCAAAGATACTAATTATTGAAAGCAATTCACAACGGATGAGAGGGTAGCTAAAATGTTTGGAAAGTTGTTCCGAATATCAAAGATACTAATTATTGAAAGCAATTCACAACCGTTTGACCCGATAACCAGTTTTCCTATTTTGTTGTTCCGAATATCAAAGATACTAATTATTGAAAGCAATTCACAACAGTGAGACACATATATACGTAAGTCCAAACGTTGTTCCGAATATCAAAGATACTAATTATTGAAAGCAATTCACAACGCACCGGAGGATGTTTTGACAAGTCCAAATGTTGTTCCGAATATCAAAGATACTAATTATTGAAAGCAATTCACAACGGCTTAAGGCGGATTGTGCCTTTTCAAAAAGTTGTTCCGAATATCAAAGATACTAATTATTGAAAGCAATTCACAACACATGATACTATACAAACTATTCATAACACGTTGTTCCGAATATCAAAGATACTAATTATTGAAAGCAATTCACAACTATAGATATTGATGATATAAGTAGAAAATGTTGTTCCGAATATCAAAGATACTAATTATTGAAAGCAATTCACAACGGTTACAAAAGACGGCGGGTCAATGACTGAGTTGTTCCGAATATCAAAGATACTAATTATTGAAAGCAATTCACAACGATGATCTGCTTGTTATCTACAATAAACTCGTTGTTCCGAATATCAAAGATACTAATTATTGAAAGCAATTCACAACCTGTTCAGATCAACGGTGCCGTCACTGTTGGTTGTTCCGAATATCAAAGATACTAATTATTGAAAGCAATTCACAACGAATATGCGCACCTATAATAATTGACAACAGTTGTTCCGAATATCAAAGATACTAATTATTGAAAGCAATTCACAACCTTCTCCATGAACGGGATGTACTCTCTCGAGTTGTTCCGAATATCAAAGATACTAATTATTGAAAGCAATTCACAACGAATATGTAAATGACAGACACCCAAAGTCTGTTGTTCCGAATATCAAAGATACTAATTATTGAAAGCAATTCACAACGAACTGTACAGACTCACCGGCGAATATATCGTTGTTCCGAATATCAAAGATACTAATTATTGAAAGCAATTCACAACTATGGAGGGTCAGTAAATATTAAATCTGCTGTTGTTCCGAATATCAAAGATACTAATTATTGAAAGCAATTCACAACGCGTGTCAAATGGTAGGCGGGAAAAGATGGGTTGTTCCGAATATCAAAGATACTAATTATTGAAAGCAATTCACAACTGCAGGTCTGCATCGGAAATGAGGCTGTCAGTTGTTCCGAATATCAAAGATACTAATTATTGAAAGCAATTCACAACACACTCAACCGACTGATACGCAAACATTTAGTTGTTCCGAATATCAAAGATACTAATTATTGAAAGCAATTCACAACTGTCCTGTTCTCGTTGTATAGTATTCCCTAGTTGTTCCGAATATCAAAGATACTAATTATTGAAAGCAATTCACAACAATTAAAAGTGGCGTCACTTATATCGTTTCGTTGTTCCGAATATCAAAGATACTAATTATTGAAAGCAATTCACAACTAACGAACCTCGTATCGCTGGCGTCCCCGCGTTGTTCCGAATATCAAAGATACTAATTATTGAAAGCAATTCACAACACAGGAAGAAGATTATAGATACAAGAATCGTTGTTCCGAATATCAAAGATACTAATTATTGAAAGCAATTCACAACTGTGTCAGCTCTTTGTATTTTAAATTTACTGTTGTTCCGAATATCAAAGATACTAATTATTGAAAGCAATTCACAACTCAGCAACTACAATTCCCTACTCCGGTATAGTTGTTCCGAATATCAAAGATACTAATTATTGAAAGCAATTCACAACTGCTATCGACTATATCATTTGTGCCTGTCAGTTGTTCCGAATATCAAAGATACTAATTATTGAAAGCAATTCACAACGTTTCGCCGAGGACTGGCTCGAACCGTGGAGTTGTTCCGAATATCAAAGATACTAATTATTGAAAGCAATTCACAACGTCTATCCTGTCGCAGTACTTTTCATCGTTGTTGTTCCGAATATCAAAGATACTAATTATTGAAAGCAATTCACAACTGTCAACTACGAGGAGGTTCAAAAGGTGCTGTTGTTCCGAATATCAAAGATACTAATTATTGAAAGCAATTCACAACGTCAGATGGAGACTGTAAAGTAAACTGTGTCAAAGAATAAAATCATTTTTTATTACTTTTACACAACAGTTTACATTATGGAAGATTTTGATTACAAGTC